>Ga0307990_1002842_pt1 | contig 13558 bp, 11 predicted proteins | sample EllFjometagen129_FD_203168 | JGI IMG/M metagenome (GOLD analysis project Ga0307990, IMG submission 203168) | Marine microbial communities from Ellis Fjord, Antarctic Ocean - #129 | ecosystem: Environmental > Aquatic > Marine > Unclassified | place: Southern Ocean | collected 2014-10-08
AACCCGGGGGGGGGGGGATAGAAAAATTGTAATATTTTAGCCCAAGTGGTTCAGGGTTCACGGTTCCAAGTTCACAGTTGGCTGAATAGACCAGTTTTATCAACCAGAAACCGTGAACTACACTTTTGCTTCATTCAGCCAAAGTGTTACGAAAAAATTGGAGAGCGGGGGCGGAGCACCGGACTGCGAAAAGGTACATCTAGTGTCCAATTCCTACTTCTCCGAGTCCCAATAACTCAAGATTCACTTGTGCACCACATTGAGTTTTGAGAGGCGCTGTCAAGACATAATCTGGGTTCTGAGGTCTCTAATTAGGCCTGAAAGCACGTGCGGGGGAATGTGAGCGAGTTCCGGTTCTGACAGGTCGTTCAACGCAATGCTGTCCAGAATCTCCAGTGCCTCCTTATAGTGTGGCACGATCAATTGCGCGTACTGAGATGCTTGTTCCTCGTTCCCACTGGCGAGTAGTCGAAAGTATTGCAGCGTGTTCTGCTTGAGTTCCTGGGTGTCCATTGGGGTGGCAGAGATCATGTAGGATATGTCGGTGGGATCCGAGGGCAAATCCGATGCTTCTAGGGTTTCTTCTGGGACGGTCCGTTCGTTCAAGAGAGTTTGTGTGACATTATGCGTTTCGAATAGCAGTCTTTTGCGTTCAATTTCTTCGTTTTCATCCAGGGGTGAAAGTCTAAGAGGTTGGTCATCTGGTTTTTGTAATTCGGGAATTGTGAGCGTATTGCGGCATTTTGGGCACTTTCCTCGTTTGCCTGCCAATTTGTCAGGTGCTTGAATCGTTTTACCGCAATGTTTACACTGGAAGTCAATTGACATGATACTCTCACTTAAGTATTTGAGTGATATTCGACGAAAACATCCGTTGAAATGCCACCCCTTGGCGTAAAACTGGACGTCAGCTTCATCCACCTGGGTTTGCAGGCTTCGGTCAGGTCATCCAGAATTTCATTGGTGAGAGCTTCGTAAAAAATCCCTTTGTTTCGAAAACTCTGCATATAGTATTTCAAGCTTTTAAGCTCTATGCACGAATGATCCGGACAGTATTCAATGGTTAACTCCCCAAAATCAGGTTGCCCGGTTTTAGGGCATACGCTTGTGAATTCCGGGCAGCGAATGGTTATGGTGTAGTCTCGTTGTGGACAGGGATTGTCAAACAGGTCAAGTTTTGGTTTATCCGTCACGGCATCAATCCTTTCATGCAAATTTAGCCAAATTTTACTATAGCAAAAGTCAATTGTCCTTTCAATATATTGCTGGTTCTCATTTTTTTTGTAACTCCAGGCATGTGATTCGTCATATTTAATATATGAAGGTTTAGTTGGAGGGCCTGTAAAAAATCTTTTTGTGGCCTAGAAGCCTTTTTTTGTGTAACAAAAGCCTGTTTTCAAACGTCAAAATAGCTAGAGAGTGATGAGTGCTATTCATTCTAGGTCTATCCTTAGTTGAAGAATTAGCTTAAAGGCTGCATAAATACATTATAAATTTAGGGTATTTTATATATATATCTTCAGGGTGCCTGGAGACTGAAAGAGACTATGATTGATACTGATAAAAACCTCTTGGGGCAATTGTTGTGCGAAAGAGATTATCTTGACGAATCCAACCTTCAGGTCGCCCTTAAAGAGCAGAAAATAAAGCACCGCCGTCTGGGTGATATCCTTGTATCTCTTGGGTTTATTACAGAAACTCAATTGGCGGAAGCTTTGGCGTTGCAGGTGGGCATTGAGAAAGTAGACTTGACACAGATCTCCATTTCGGGTGACATTGTAGCTTTGGTGCCTGCCGATTTGGTCAATAAATACATGCTTCTACCCCTGTGCTATGAAAATGGACGTCTGGCAGTGGCCATGACGGCCCCCTTTATGGCAGAGGCTGTTGAAGACCTCAGGTTGGTTACTGGTGTTTCAATTCGCCGCTATTATGCTGATCCCTTGGACATGGAGAATGCCATATTGCGGTTTTATGGCAGCAATGTTGCTCGCATGCTCGACACTCTTGTGCCTGAAGGGGCCAGACCTGACATTAGTCTTGAAAATGGCGATATATCGGCAGATAAGCTCCAGGAGATGGCACGTGAACCGTCTCTTATCAATCTTGTGAATCTGATCATTCTTGAGGCTGTGGATGACCGGGCCAGTGATATTCATATTGAGCCATTTGAGCATGAAGTACGAATCAAATATCGGGTTGACGGCTTGTTGATGGAAAAATCTCCCTCGTCTAAGCGTTTGCACGCGGCCATCGTGTCCCGTATCAAGATCATGGGGAATATGAACATTGCTGAGCGGTTTGTGCCCCAAGATGGTCATATTGAATTTGGTGGCAAGAAAGGCAAAATCGATATGCGTGTCTCTACGATTCCCACGGTCTTTGGCGAGGCTGTGGTGCTGCGTATTCTGGACAAATCTGCGGCCTTGATTGATCTTGAAGACTTAGGTATGAACAATATATGTCTTCAGGGTTGGGACAAGGCGCTGCGTAAGACACACGGTATTGTCCTGGTCACTGGCCCCACGGGTTGTGGAAAAACCACGACCCTGTACGCGTCCCTTAAACGGATATTTTCCCCGTCCGTTAAGATGATTACCATTGAAGATCCCGTGGAATACCAGCTTGATGGTATCAATCAGATACCAGTCAATCCCAAGCGGGGTCTGACCTTTGCGACTGGGCTTCGCCATATTCTGAGACATGACCCGGATATCGTGATGGTGGGTGAAATTCGTGACTGCGAGACTGCGAATATTGCGATTCGTGCAGCCCTTACCGGGCATATGGTTTTTTCCACATTGCATACAAATGATGCGGCCGGTGCCATCACACGTCTGATTGACATGGGTGTGGAGCCGTTCTTGCTGGCTAGTTCTCTGGAAGCCATTCTGGGACAACGGCTCATTCGACAGGTCTGTCCCCATTGTCGAGAGGCCTATGAGCCAGACGAAACCTTGTTTAGGAATCTTAATGGGTCCGTTCAAATTCCAAGGGATGCCACATTTTACCACGGACGCGGTTGTACTCACTGCAACCAGACTGGCATGAGCGGGCGCAGGGGCATTTTTGAACTGCTGCGGATTACCAGTGGGGTTAGAGAGTTGATTTCCAAATGTCCGACCACGGATCAAATCCTCAAGGCAGCCCCATCGGACCATCTAGATATGGTTCACAATGGCTTGGAGAAAGTTCTCGAAGGAAAAACGACGCTAGAAGAGATTTTCCGCGTGGCCAAGACCATTGATGATGACGACTAGTGGCGGCTTCAAATCATGACAGGTTGGTTTAAAGAACGAGGTCTCATTTGACACAGTTTCGATACAAAGCAATTGACAAACAGGGTGCGAGTGTTAGTGGAACGATTGATTCGGTTGACCAGCGTTGTGCAGTATCCCTGCTGTCTGATCAAGGACGGTTTGTCACAGAAATGCTGGAATCTTCGTCTCAGACCCATGCGGTTCTGGTAGAGGCAACCTCCGAACTTGTATCGCCATCCTTGAGGCTAGGAGGCGGGCGTGTGTCAGGCAAGGATCTTGTGGCCATGACAAGCCAGTTCTGTACGGCGCTGCGAGCGGGTCTGCCCCTGATGAAGTGTCTGGAGCTATTGCGTGATCAGCAGAAAAAGCCTGCATCGCGTGAGATGCTTGATACGCTGGTTCAGACTGTGAGCGGGGGGCAATCTCTGTCTGATGCCTTAGCTGCCCATCCGAAAGTTTTCAGTCCGCTGTATGTGTCCATGATCCGTGTGGGAGAAACCGGCGGAATTTTGGAACAGACCACGCTCCAGTTGGCTCAAATCCTTAAACGTGACGATAAGGTGCGCACGAGTATGAAAAGTGCCATGGCCTATCCCATCTTTGTGTTGTGTTTGGGCATTATTTCAGTGGCGATCATTGTGACGTGGATTCTGCCCAATGTCATGTCCAATTTGGACGTGGATGTTTCCGTCTTACCCTGGCCGACCCGAATGCTGATGTCGAGCAGTGTGTTGAGCAAAGAATTACTGACCACCGTCTATGGCTGGGCCGGAATTGGTGTGGTTGGATTTGTTTTTTTCTGTAGTATCCGATGGATCAAGCGAGAAGGGCGTATGCAGTGGGATGCATTTCGGCTCAAGATTCCGATTCTTGGGCATGTGCTGCGAACAATTGCCGTGGGCCGCTTTGCGCGGACACTTGGAGCCCTGACCCAGGGAGGCGTCACGATTCTTGAGGCCTTGAATGTCGTGCGTGACACGTTGGGCAATGAGGTCTTGGGTGCCCAAATTGATCATGTGGCTGAAGAGGTTAAACGAGGCGAATCCCTGGCCACTCCATTGGATGCCTGTGGCTATTTTCCTCCCCTACTGGTGCAGGTTGTGGCTGTAGGGGAGCAGACCGGGACCCTGGATGAGTTGCTGCTCAATGCGGCAGAGACATTTGATGAGGAGGCAGATGCTGCGATTTCTCGCTTTATGGCTGTCTTTCCTGCAATCTTGATTTTGTTACTGGCAGTTGTTGTTGGGTTTATCATTATTGCGACGTTGTTGCCCATGGTGACGTTGCAGCTCGGATCTATAGGTTAGGAGATTTTGTATGAAACGTAAGAATATGGAGCGCAAAGCATTCACGCTGGTGGAGTTGCTGGTTGTTATTGTGATTATTTCTTTGGTAGGTGGTTTTCTAGCCCCGAATCTTTTCAAATATATTGGCAAGGCCAAGAGTGATCTGGTGGCCTCCAAGATGAAGGTCGTAGAAGGGGCCATTTATCGATTTCAAATGGATTGCCAGCAGTTTCCCACAACCCTGGAAGACCTTCTGACGGACCCCGGTGATTTGGAAGGTTGGACCAGTGCCTATCTTAAGCCCGGTCAGATCAAAGATCCCTGGGGCAATGAGTTTGTGTATGTGGCCGAAGGCATGGTAAATCCCGGCTCCTTTGATTTGATCAGTCTGGGCGCTGATGGTCAAGAGGGGGGCGAAGGTGAAAATGAAGATGTGGTGAACGACGAGTAAGGCGGACTCTGTGGATTGTTTGTCCAGACATAACCGTGCCTTAACCTTGATTGAGATGCTGGTGGTTATTGTTTTGATATCCCTTCTGGCCGGGCTGGGAGGGAGCGTGTATACCGGTTCGTACAAGCGGTTGCTCGTCGAAAAGGCCGCGCGGGGTCTCTATGTTACAGCACGCTATGCGCGTGTGGCGGCCATTGAACATCAACGACCCTACCATCTGCTGTTGGACAGGGAGAACAGACAATACTGGCTGGTCACCATGGAGCAGGATGTCAATTCTCTGGATGCGACAGAGCAGATCGTTAGCAACAGTTTTTGTCGCCCTGGGACACTGCCAAACGGTGTGGAGTTTGAAGCCGTGACGATTGAGGCCGCACAGACGGACGAATTGGATGCCGAAGAGAGCACGTCCTTGACATTCTTGCCCAATGGGACGGCCAAAACGACCATGATTCAGGTGGGCGATGGTACTGTGCACTACAGTGTCGGCATTTCGAGTTCGACCGGGAAGGCCACACTTGTGAAGGGCAATGCCGTGACTATACAGGATATGACAATTGATTTGGATAGGCCCGATTTATGAAACGCAGTCATCAAAAACGCGGTTTAAGTCTCGTGGAGGTGCTTGTGGCAGGGGTGATCCTGTCGGCCACTGTGGTGACTGTCAGTGCTTTGAGCACCCGATCCATGATTGATACTGGCGCAAACAGGGCTTACGAGCAGGCGGCTTCATTGTTGGATCGCCAAATGACATTAATAGATTGTCTGGGCATAGACGCATTTATTGAGTCAGGAGAGACGCAGGGCGAATTTGGCGAATTGGCCCCAGACTATACCTGGGCCGTGTCTGCCGAAGCCCTGGGAGTCGATAGCTTATATGAAGTGACACTGGTTGTGTTTTGGCCTGAAGGCGGCGGACTCAAGAGTCTATCCACCACCACACGATTGAATGGTCAGAGTGTCCTGATAGATAGCGTGTTGAATGAAGAATAAAGTGCCACGACTGAATAGAACGGCCTTTACCCTTGTCGAGGTTTTGGTGGCGTCGTCCATTTCCAGTTTTATTATGGTCGTGGCCATGGGGGCGTTGTATTCGCTGTCTCAAAGTGCTTCACGTGTTCAGAAACATTGTGACACCGTGTCTGAGCTTCGCTACGCTGCCTCAGTTCTGTCTCGTGACCTGGCCTGTATTTGTACGGACAGTGCGGCTAAAAACAGGAAGCTCTTGTATACTGACTCGGGTGACGCCATGGGCGTGTCCATGCTCACGTTTTACACGATTGGGCATAATCAGGTCCGGGCTGCTCAGCCTGAAGCGGACATCTATGAAGTGGAGTATTATATCAGCCAGACTGAGGACCGATCCGTTCTCATGCGGCGTGTGTGGCCGCATCCTGTCAAAGAGGAGGAACCTGGGGGCGTTTTAAGTGTGCTGGCTGACGGCATGGGTCTGTTCAAGGTAAGGTTCTACGACGGTCAGGAATGGCTGACTGAGTGGACCGAAGAGCAGCAGCGACAACCCCTGCCCAAGTTAATTGAGGTGGCATTGGCTACAATGCCCGAGACCGGATCCAAGCTGTTTTCAACCTCGTTTATAATCAAGCCTGTGGTGGCGGACCAGGGGCAAAGTATGGACATGGAGCAGATGGAAGGTGTCAACAATGCAGATGCGATAAACGCAGACAGCATGGACAGTGGAATATAATATGCCAGATCGTCAACACAACACAACAGGGTTTAATCGACAGGGTATGGTTCTGGTGGCTGTGCTCTGGACGGCTATCCTGTTGCTTCTCATCGTGGGCTCGCTGGTACAATACAGTCGACTTGACATGAAAGTGTCTGTGTTTTCTGCCCAGACCGTGGCGTGTAAATGGGCCAGTCGCGCCGGTATTGAGACCGTGGCAGCCATCCTGAGTGAAGACAGTCACATCAGTGATGCGCTCGATGATTTATGGAGCAACAATGACACCGACCTGGTGGATGTGCCTTTGGGCAGTGCAGCGTTTACTGTGCGTGTCATTGATGAGGCCGGCAAACTGAATATTAATCAAGCTACGCAGTCTCAACTTCTGTCACTGCCTGGTATGACAGAAGAGATTGCGGATGCCATATTGGACTGGCGGGATCGTGACATGGACATGCGGGAGAACGGGGCTGAAATCGGTTTCTACCGCAATCTGGACTATCCTTACGATGCTCGCAATGCCCCATTCAAGACCATGCGTGAATTACTCTTGGTCAAGGGTGTGACTCCCGATATGTTGTACGGGGAGGATACCAATTTTAATGGATTATTGGATTACAATGAGCGGGATGGTGACGCCAGTCTGCCGTTGGACAACAATGATGATACATTGGAGCAGGGATGGATTGCCTACCTTTCCTGCTATTCTAAAGATGACGACACTGATGCTGAGGGCCAGGATCGGGTGAATGTGAATCAGGCCTCGCTTGAGGATTTACAGCAGGATCTGGGACTGAGCCGTGGCCATGCCCAGTGGATTGTGGATAATCGAGGCAACGGATTTCGCAGCATTGGAGATCTGATTGCCAATAACAGTCCAGAGGAGCCAGTCGAGGCACGTGGTAACCAGGCCCAGCCTCTGGATGTGCTGACGTATCAACAGATTGTGGACAGTGTCACCATTGCTCAGGGCAGGAACCGGCCGGCCAAAGTGAATGTGAACACTGCACCCAAAGAGGTTTTAGTGGCTCTGATGGAAGCACGGGATGATGCGGATTCGACGGCTCTAAACATTGTTAATTACAGGCAAGGTCTTCTCTATGGCTTTGAAAGTATTGGTGATCTGCTGGACGTGGATGGCATGTCCAGGAGTCAATTCAAGAAATTGGTCGACCTGATAACGGTTCGATCTAATGTGTTTACTGTGTATAGCCGTGCCCGAGCGATGCAAACAGCCATCAGCGGCGCGACAGTGGTGACAGAGGCTGTACTCGATCGGACAGAGAGTCCGTGTCAAATAGCCTATTGGTACCAGGGAGCGAGTTATTAATGGATCAATTATCCGAATTAAAGATGGGATTGTCAGTGACGGCGATGGCTCGTCAGGGCCGAGAAATTCGGTCCGTTGAGTTGCGGCGGCGGGGACGGTCCCTGGAACTTCTGCGTTTGGAGCAGGCAGATACGTGGTTTGCTTTGGCCAAACGTGCCAAGGTGATAGATGAGTCCGGTATACGCATCAGGGCATCCCATCACCTTGCGGTGGTTGGATTGGATTCCGTGGGCGTGGTTTTCTATCGTATGACATTGCCCAAGGTTGGGGTTCAAGAGACCAATGCCATGGTTCGCATGCAGGCGGAGACTCGCCTGCCATTGGGCGTGGATCAAATGGGTCTGGATTGGAAAACCATTGACAGTAGTACCTCTGAATGTGTGGCTACTGTGGCAGCGATGCGTAAGAACAGTCCAGGGGTGACTGAGGCAGTGTCTTTGGAACCGGACCATGCCATTTTGGAGGCAGATGCCCTGGTCAAAATGTGGCAATGGGGCTGTCGCCAGAAGGCAACCGACGCGATAGTCATGAGTTGTCATTCGCATCATACTGTGTTGTGTTGCGTCTGTGATCACCAGTTAATCCAGGCGTCTGTTTTGGATGCTGGACTGTCTGATATGGTACTGTCTGATACGGTGTTCGAAGCTATGTCACCTTTAAACTCTGGGCCGGTGGACCAGTTTATACGGGATCTAAAAGGTGTTATGCAGCAGTATCGAGAAAATATACCGGATTGTTCTACCGTGACTCTTCTGACCGATGGAAGTGATGCCTTGGATGCGATTGCTCAGGCTGTGACAGAGGCTGGCCTGGCTGTTATTAAGGCCTTGCCAGATGAGTCAATGTTCAGTGGGCATTCCAAATTGGGTGTGACCGATCTCTATGCCTGGCGTGTGCCCATTGGCTTGGCTCTATGCCCATTGGCTGAAAAGCCCACTCATTATGAATTGTTCAAAGATCTGTGTGGCAAACAGGAAAAGAAGAATACGTCCATGGTGCGTCCCATAGCGGCTTGTGTGGCAGCGGTTGTGGCTGTGTGTATCATGACAGGGGCACTGTATGCTGTGGATGTCATGCGACACAAGAAACTGACTGAATTAACGAGTGCTCCTGAAGTCGCTCAATTTCAGACCGAAAAGGCCTATCAGAATATGGTATCGAAGCAACGCGCTGATGTGCTGGAGCTGATCAATGTAGTCACCTCCAAAGAACACAAGGGCATAATCCTCGATAAATTCACTTACAAAAAAGGCCAACCTTTAAAAATTGACGGGCGGGCTGATAAGCCCCCATCATGGTATAGCTTCGACAAGACCATGACCAATACGAAGGGTGTCTCTCAACCCAAGAGGGACAATTTGGTCCCGGATGAAAAGACCAAGAAAGTCAAGTTTGGCATGAGTTTTCATTACAAAACCTACACACGCAAAGTGACCCAATAATTATATTAGGTGAGATATGGCAGTTAAATTGACTGATAGAGATAAACGAACACTTTGGCTGGGTGCTGTGTGCTCTGTATTTATAGTGGGATTTGTGTGTGTGCCCGAACAGATCGGACGCTGGCGTCAGATGCGATCTGAAATTCATGCCATGGAGGAGACACTTCAGCAGATTCAAGATCCCAAGAATCCCAAGCAGTTATTCTTGGATACACAGGTCCCAGTCTATAGAATGCCAACCACGGCAGATGCCCAGGCCTTCTTATTTCGGGACAAACTGACCGAGCAGATAAAAAAAGCGGGGCTCAAAGAAGTACCGCTACAGACAGATTTTTCTAAAAAGGGAAGTATTGGTGGGTATCAGCCCTTGTTTCTAAGCTATGCTGGCAAGTGCTCGTTTGACAAGCTCCTTAAACTGTTGGTGGATCTCAAGACGAATCCCTATTATGTGGGCATTGAAGCCTTGAAAATTGAGGCTGATCCCAAAAAGCCTGCTGAGGGGCGTAAGGAAATGACCATTGAACTGACGCTGACAACCCTAGCCAAAAAGACGCTCTCATGAAACCATATACAAAAAAACTGTTGGAGTCAGACTTGTGGATTATGTCCCTGTGGGGCGTGACCGTTCTGTGCCTGATCTTTGCTGGAGCTTACGCGTTTCGGTATAGAGCGTTCCTGAGTGCTCAGGTGAAATTTGATCCAAACAGTCTGAGTCAAACCGATCCCAATGAGGCAGAACTCAAAGCGTACGTGGCAAAGGATCAGAATGTCATGGAGGCCATGACAGCCGAGAATTTGTTTGTTAAGGCTCCACCGAAAAAAAATCCTGTCACTGAAGTGGACATCATTGGGCAGGAGGCTTTAATTAATGGTAAATTGTTTAAGGTGGGTGACAAGGTGGGCGATGCCAAGATCACTGCCATCACAGCGCGGGGGGTTACCGTAGAATGGAATGGGGCGAGTACCACATTTTCGCCGATCAATGGTCCGGACCAGGGTGGAGATTCGAAGAGACCCGGCCAGAGACCTGGTCGCACGTCTAGATCTCCGTCATCAGTTACCAGAAATAGGCCCAAACGCACTGCGGTGCGTTCCTCGTCGGCTCCGCAGCGCGGGGGGAACCGTACTCCCACGCCACAGCAGATAAAGATATTCCAAAGAATGTCTCCACAAGAACAAAAAACTGCGATGAAGGACTGGATGAAGAATAATCGTTAAGAGTGCGCTATGAATAGAATCAACAACCACATGATTTTCCAGGATAAGCATTGAATACCTTGGGTATTAGGAGGCATAAATTGAAAACGTCAAAAGTACTATTAGCAGGGATCGTGATCATATTGGCCGGCGCAATTATTTGGTATGTCGGATTTAGTGGCAAGATCACTGATTTATCATCGTATTCTACTGTGAATGCAAACCCTGCTGCGTCTCAAGACCAAGCAGATACAAATGCCCCTGGACAAGCTGATCCCAATGGAGCAACTCCATCATCAGATAGTAATGAACCCAACAAGGCACCAGCGCCTGAGCCAACATCGCCGAAACCCAATTCACCTCAGGAGGCTGCCAACGAATCAGGCAAGAAAACTGATAGCGAATCAGAAGTGACGGCTGATCCTAAGGCTAAGCCGGGTGAGGCTAAGAAGGCAGGGGATCCCAATACCCCCGAAGATCCTAATGCGCCTAAGAAACCAAAGGTTCAGATGGAAGCCCTGAATCTCAAAGATGTTCAGATGAAGGACATCGTCAAGAAGATTACAGAGTGGACGGACAAGGTTGTGATCCCCATGGGAGAAGCCATGAATCAGAAGATCACGATCTTTTCTCCCAAGGAAGTCACACGCACCAGGGCCCTGTCATTGATCTATGCCGCCCTGCGTACCAAGGGGTACACTGCGGAAGAAGACGGTGACGTGATCTATCTCAAACCGCTGGCGGATGCCAAGCTGGGCAAGGTGCCGGTCATCGGCCCGAACGAGCCACTCGCCCAGTATGAAAACAAAGAACAGGTGGTGCAGAAGTTTTTCAAACTCGAAAACTACAATCCCGAAGATATGGTAGAGATGATCAGGCCGTTTATTGCTGAATATGGCATGGTGACATCTGATGCTGCCACAAGTACGGTGTCAGCCATTGAAACGATCAACAATTTGATGCGTATTGCCATGGTGATAGAGCAGTTTGACGTGCCCGATGCGGAGCAGGCCGTGTCTGAGTTGATTCCCATAAGAAATGGTGACCCGGCAGAGGTGGTCCAATTATTACGCATTCTTCTGGACAGTTCTGAAGCAAACTCTAGCCGGCGCCCGTCCAGTCGGTATTCTTCCTACAGAGACACGACTATATCCACGGTGGTCGCTGGCCAGGGCAAGATGCCCATCATTCTGATTCCTCAGTCCAAGAACAAGGTCATTATTGTCCGTGCGTCTGCTGCGGATATGAAAAATGTCAAGGAATGGATTGAAAAACTGGATCTGTCAGATCCGGGGCAATCCGAATATGAAACCGTGCCGGTCATCTATGCCAATCCGCGTGAGGTGGCGCGTGCCATTGAAGAAGCCATACGAGGCATGCCGGGCAGCGAGTTACGGCCCAGCGTTCTGGTTCGGCCTCTCGATCAGTCGCGTCAAATTATGATCTTCGGTCGCGAGGATATGCGAAATGCTGTCAAGGAACTGATTAAAGAGGTTGACATGCCGAGTGGCGTGTTTGAACAAAAGAGCTTTGATTTGACCTATGTCGACCCGGATCAGGTGAGAGAGAATATTGAAAACCTGTATGAAACTGACAGTCAGAATTCTGGAGACTATTATAGCTACATGAGAAGGATGCGGAGCAACACCAATCCTACGGACATTGTCAAGGTGATTCCGTTGTCGACCATGCAGCGTGTGACCGTGATTGCATCACCGGAAAACATGCGTAAGATTGAGGAACAAATCAAAGAGTGGGATACGCCTCTGGATGTGGATCAGGTAAAACCGAGAATTATTTCGTTACGCAATTCCGACCCTGTGCAGATGGCGCAGCTCCTAAGCAAGTTGTTCAGCGAAGAAGATGATTCTTCCTCTCAGTTCATTCGTATGATCTTCAATGGCGATTCGCAGATGAAGAAAAAGATCATTGGACCGCTGTACGGATTGTTGACTTTTGAGGCCGTGCCGGGTACCAAGAAGATTATTGTCATCAGCAAAGTACCCGAGGCCTATCAGGTGATTGAAGATCTGATCAGCGAATTGGATGGCCAGGAAATGGCAGAAGTACCAGAGGTGATTCAGCTCAATTATGCAGATCCGGAAGGCCTGGCGGAACGCCTCAATGCCCTGTTTAACGAATCTGGCACCAATGCTCGAATTCGTTTCAGTGAGCAGGGATTGAACTCTAACCCGGACCCGCCTGGCGGAAACAACAATAACAACAACAATAATAATAGAACTCAAAACAACAACGCCAATCAGAATACAGGTTTTTTTGAAGGCTATTGGAATCAACAGAGAACTCGGACGGATGAAGAACCCATTAGCAATGTGATTGGGCAGGTACGTTTCATTCCTGATACACACAGTAAATCCTTGCTTGTGCTGGCAGCGCCTGAATTCATGGATAGTATCAAGAAGATGATTCAAGATCTTGATGTGCCTGGTAAGCAGGTGTTGATTAAGGCCATTGTGTTGGAGGTCGATCATTCCAGTATGACGTCCTTGGGTGTGCAGTTGTCCAGCAATTCCGCCTCCTTTGGAGAGATCGGTGAGAATGCCGTGAATGCGTTGACTAAATTGCAATTTCTGGAGACGCGGGGTTCGGGAAGCATTGATTCGGGCGCTAACATTTATGCGCTGATAGACTTTCTGGAAAAGAACGTGAACGCAAAAATATTGAATCAGCAGTCGCTGTGGACCAAGGACAATGAAATGGCGACATTCTTCAAGGGAGACATTGTGCCATTTGAAGCAGGATCCTCGTTTGCTGGAAACAGTGACCGAACGCAATCTAATAATACATTTGAACCAGTGGGCATGAGGCTGGAGGTTCGCCCCAGTATTACGCCTGAAGACAGAGTGGATATGGAGGTCCGGGTTGAGTTGTCCCAGTTAAAGGA
>Ga0307990_1002843_pt1 | contig 13557 bp, 7 predicted proteins | sample EllFjometagen129_FD_203168 | JGI IMG/M metagenome (GOLD analysis project Ga0307990, IMG submission 203168) | Marine microbial communities from Ellis Fjord, Antarctic Ocean - #129 | ecosystem: Environmental > Aquatic > Marine > Unclassified | place: Southern Ocean | collected 2014-10-08
CCGCCAAAGAGTTTTTACCACCCGCTACGCCAGAGAGACTTCCGAGGGAGGCAGAGAATCACAAACAGAAAACGGACTTTCCAAGCGATAGCATGAAGGGTAGCCCGGTGGCTATTACGCCTTATTTTAACCCTCTTCCTCAGAAGTTTGCCACTCCTCTGCGTTCCGTTGCCGTCGTAATAACGCCAGCCTCTTTCGACTGTTGGTCTCAGGTCTCTGCCTTCCTCCAGCGTAGCGGGTGGTAGAATATTCCCAGTATTTCTCTCAGATATTCCCGTAAAGAACAGCCCTTATTTTCAATGTAAAGACGCAGTTCCGTGAAGAGCCGAAATTTGGAGCTTGAATCTAGAAATTGGGAATGGAACCTCTTCAAAGCTGTTCGAGTCCGGTGTTCTCTTCCTCGGCTGTTCCTCAGAGTCCCTCTAGCACAGCGGTTGTAAAACAGTTCTTAGTTCTCTTCGTTTGCTTCTGTGAAAAATATACGAAGAACAATTTATAGTCGCTAATAGAGATGGAGTCCGCTCATTTATCGGAAATGAAGAGAGGCCAAAAGGCTTAACCTCTCACCCATTAAAGGGGGATCGTCCTGCAAAAATTATTCTGATCTCTTTTGCGCTTGCTGCTCTTTTTTGTCGAAGACCCCGAAACTACGGGGCGGCAAAAGCTCCCGTTTCCATTCACGAGATTGCCTCTCACATCGTTCCTCGTTCGTTGCCGTCGCTTCGCGCCAGCCACTGCCTTTGGCGGTCACGTCCATTCACGGTTCACATTCTCCGCACCTTTAATCTACCGGATCAGGCAGGATCTGCGTGCGGCGCAGGGAGACAAAGATAGCGACGGTCATGCAGCCCGCTCCGCAGGCAGTAACTGCCAGCAACAAACCGAACAGGAATCCGGCGGACATCTGCGACTGCGATACGGCAAGAGCCGGAACCATGGCCACCGCCGAGGCGATCACCCCGACTCCGAGCCCGGCCGCAAGCAGCAGTCCGTGTTCAAGGAACAACAGCTTCCACAAAGAATCATTGCGATAACCGACTGCCCGCAGCAGCGCGATCTCGGAGCGCCGGTCCTGAACATTGCGCAGCACCACCACACCCATGCCCATGCTGCCAACCGCCAGCCCCAGCGCACCCAGCACCAGGAACATCGCCAGATAAGTCGATTCCACCGCGTAAAATTCGAGCAGCCGCTCCACGGACGGAACCACATCGAGCCCGGCACGTTCATAGCGGCGATTTTCAACCCGTTCATCGAGCAGGAACATGCGCCACCCCTCCTCCGACGGGAAACGATCTGTAAACTGTTCTTCGGCAATCAGCAGTGAACCCTGAAAAACCGACAGACGCATCGGCAGCATCCCGACCAGCTGAACGATCAGATCGCGCCCGCGCTCATCGCGAACCGTCAGTTGGTCGCCGATCTTTTTCTCCAGTCCCCACATCAGTGTATCTGCATCACCGGCCAGCGCGGGAATCGCACCATCCGGAAGCTCCTGTTTCAACAGCTGCCACACATCCTCTTTCGTAAGGAACGCTTTACGCGCCGACAGGGCATCGGGATCCACCCCCAGCAAACGGGGCGACTGCGCACGGTTCAGGTTGAGACAGCTTGCATCATCGCCATCGCGCACCCGCAGACGCACGCCACCCAAATCCTCAGTGATTGGAAGCGTCGATTCACCGAACCATTTAAATCCGCCGGTGCCCGAGCTCGTTTCATCCGCATGCGCGGTAACGTCTTCCTTCATCGAAGAGACGGCGAACACAAGGAAGCATCCGCAGGCCAGCAGGCCGATCACCGTCAGACTGCGTCCACAGCGCCGCGATACATTGCGCAAAGCCAATCCGAAAAGTCCGCGCAAACTTCCCCCGGCACTCCGCGTCAGCAGCAACCGGCAGAACAGGATTCCTGAAATCAGCAGCAAAGCCCCCGCACCGAAAAACGGCATCGTAATACTCTGCACATCGGCCACCAGAGCAGTTAACACGATCCCTATTGCGGCGATCAGACAGAACAAAGGTGCAGCAATTCCCAGCCCCTGAGAGAATCGGTGCGCCCCGATGTAAGTGGGCTGGAAATCAGCGACAAGAAGTTCGCGGGCCGAATGCCGGGTCTGCCGCCGAATGGCGATCGCCATAGCAACCAGTGCGCAGATGAAACTGGCGACTGCGCCATTGATTACGGTTTGCGGCGAAGCAAACAGTTCGATGGCCGAGCCGGCTACCGCGCCTTTCCAATGATTGGAAAGTCCGTCGAGCAAAAGCCGGGTGTAGCCGATCCCGAGCAGCGCGCCTCCAATCGATCCCGCCAAAGCGACCAGTCCGCCCTCAGCCAAAAACAGATTGCGAACCGTGCGCGGCTTCCATCCGGTCGCCAGCAGAATCCCCGTTTCTTCCGCACGTTGCTGAACGCTGAAAACAAAGAGCAAGGCCGTCAGAATGAGCGCGGAGAGGATCAGGAAAAAGCTCATACCGACAAACAACTCACCGAAGTCCATTGCGTTATCGACTGCAGCCAGCGCCTGCTCGCGCACCGGCTGAAAAACAAATCCCGCCGCCGCCGGGTCGTATTCCTCATGGAACTTCAAAGTGGGACAGGCTTCCAGCCTGTCTACAGTTGCTCGGCCCATTGCGTGAGCAGACAGGCTGGAAGCCTGTCCCACATTCCAGCGAACCGCAGTTAAACTTCCAAACCGGTTCGCCCACATTTCCTGTCCGGCAATCAACGAAACTATCGCCTTGGGCGTCTGCCCATACTGTTCCCAGTAGGCCTCGTTGGCTTCATCTTCCAATTCCGCTTCGTCCATGGGAATGCCGACATCCCAGTCGGCGCAGCGGTCGACATCGCTCAACCCCGGGAACTGCGGTGCAAACGTGCGCTCCGCTTCAAGATCCGCCATGGGGAGTATCGAATGAACACTGAACGTCCGGGTGCGCTCAACAAAGCCACCGTTTGGCAGCAATTCAAAATAGGCCATTTCTACGTCATCGCCAGCACCGGCGGTCAACTCGTCCGCCAGCCACTGATTGAGGATGATTTCATTGTCGGCCAACGCGTGCCGGTCATCAGCCAGCACAAAAGAATACGGCGTAGCCGCTTCGGTGTTACCAATCGAATTTACTAAATAGGTAAGCGTTCCATGCGCGCCGGGAACCGCGAGCGCTGCGCGGGCGGCCTCGGGGCCGAGATAAACCTGATCGGTTTCCAGCTGCGTGATATTTTCAACGGTTCGGAACCGGGAACCAAAGTCAGAATTATTCCAAACCTTTAAAGGGTTGATATTCGGACTAACTAGCAGGTTGGCTTTGCCGTCGAGTTCCGTGAGGTCTTCCAACCATTGGAAATTCACGAACGCATTATAAGGAGTCTGCTGGTTGGCGGAGAGGCTAAAGCGTCCAAGTTCATCGTCGCCGAGGATGCGCGCGACGGTCAGGCGGGCGCGAACCGTTCGATCGTCGTTCTGCGAGGCGAGCGGCGCTTCGCCCGGCAACAAGCTCGGTTTTTCGATCCGCAACGATATCTCATCGCCGACTTTGACTCCCAGCGCTGCGGCCAGTTTTCTTCCAAGTAGCACTTCATTTTCCAAACATTGGAACCCTATTACATAGGGGCGCACAGTTTCTTCCGAACATTGGAACCCTATTGCATAGGGGCGCACATTTTTTTCCAAACCTTGGAAATCCGAATCCAAAAAGCTCCAGACATTGGAAGAAACACCGAGCACCTGCACTTGATTGATCTGCTGAACATCAGTTAATGCGATACCACGCAGCTGCAGAATGGCGGCAGAACCAGGAATCCGGTCGGCGAGGCTTGCGGCGAAAAAGCGATTGGGTGTGTGCATGGCAGCCTGAATATTGCCGAGCCGCTGAAGCGCCGTTTTGCGCAGCGAGCCGTCGACGGAGTCGCCGACGAGCAATGAACCGGTCAATACAGCAGCGGCCAGCACGGCGCCGAACAACACGCCGAGGTGGCTGCGCCAATAGAAACGCAGACTGGCTAGCAGGTGGCGGATCATTTGAGAATTCCGGATTCCAGTGTTAAGACGCGGTCGAGGCGCGCGGCCAGCCGGTCGGAATGGGTGACCATAATCAGCGTCAGGTTTTCTTCGCGGTTGAGTTCGAGCAGCAGGTCCATCAGGTCGTCAGCCCCCTGCCGGTTGAGCGAGCCGGTCGGCTCGTCGGCGAGCAAGAGTTCCGGCTGATTGATCAGCGCGCGGACCACGGCCGCGCGCTGCCGCTCGCCACCGGAGAGCTGTCCGGGGCGATGCGATATACGGTCGGCGAGTCCGACCCGTTCCAGCAGCTGAACGGCGCGTTCCTGCGGGTTGTCTTTATTCACCAGCGAGGGAATCAATACGTTTTCGAGCACAGTGCACTGCGGCAGAAGATGATGAAGCTGAAAAACAAATCCAACCTGCTGATTGCGGAAGGCGGCGGCCTCGTTCGGGGTTAAGGTCAACAGGTTCTGGCCGTCGAGCTCAAGCGTACCCGCATCGGGGCGGTCGAGCAGGCCGATCATGTGCAGCAGCGTGCTTTTACCGCAGCCGGACGGGCCGGTAATCGCCACGCTTTCTCCGGCGGCAACCGCCATATTCACTCCGCACAGTACGGGGGTCTTTTCGTCGTACTGCTTTTTAACCGCTTTCAACTCCAGCAATACGCTCATTGTAATTCCTATCCTTCCGCTTTAGTTCTGAGCAGCAATCTCGCCATCATGCGAACCCTGTCAATTGTGATTCACAATCACGATTTACATAGTTATCCCGAATCGATTCAAGGAATATTCAAATTCTCTCCCCACACGGAAACCGTTCCATCGTCAGCGCCGACAATTATCATTCCATTCACCAGCGCGGGCGAGGTGATTTCGTCGCTGATTTCTTTCGACCAGATCTTCGTCCCATCCGCAAGGTTCAGTAGAAAAAGAAGGCCGTCAGCGGAAACCGCGACGGTATCTTTTGCGACCACCGGGGATGTCGGCAGGCCGGCAGTATCAAATTTCCAGATCCGTTCCCCGTCTTCGCGATTCAATGCATAAACAAAGCCATCGTCGGAGGAATAAACAACGCGGCTTGAAGACAACGCCGGAGTGGAAAAGGTCTGATCTTCCGATTCGTGACTGACCCAGATGAGTTCGCCCTGCTCCAGGTCGGCGCAAAGCAAGCTGCCATCGCGAGCTCCGGCGAACGCGAAATTCCCGTCGACCGCCACGCCGCCGGCCACCTGCGCATCAGTTCCGATTTCTATGTCCTTCAGGTGCGAGCCGTCCGCCGTCGAATAAACATGCAAGGCGGACAGACAGCTGCCGAAAACAATGCGTCCATCCGACGCACCGGGTGAGCCGTCACACCGTTCCACGCCCTCGGTTTTCCAAAGGCGCTCGCCGGTTTTCATGTCGATGCAATGCAAAGAGCCTTCGCTTTGATCGAACACGACAACGGCACTGTTTTTTACCCCATCCGAAGTATCAAAGGTCTGCGACGAAGACGTAAAGACACGACCATTATCTTCACTTTGCGTCTTTGCGTCTTTGCGGTCTAATTCTGCTCCGCATTGAATAAAATTTGGAGAGCCGATAAAAATGCCGTCCGTTTCATAGCGCCAGTGCTCCGCGCCGGTTGCGGCATCAAGCGCGAGTAACGTTCCCCGGGAGGCTCCGGCAAAAACGAGATCGTCTGCACAAACCAGCGGGGCATCAAAGCGCAGCGGCATTTCCTGTCCGGCAGAGTTGATCCGTGTGAAGCTCTTTTTCCACAGGCTGGCCCCCTTTAAATCGAGAGCGACCACCTGCCCTTTGCGGGCGGAAAAGAAAATTCGTTCGCCGTCCGACACCGGTGTGCTGTCAACCGCACCACCGGTATTAACCCGCCAAAGAAGCGCAGGTTGATCCGGCAGCGGAGTGACCGAGAAACCGGTCAACCCCGTGCCGCCATGATAAGTCGGCCACTCGGCGAAAAGCACCCCCGGGCTAACCGCCAGCAAGACAACCGCGATGGTTGACCGCCCCGAAGCATCGAGGATCTGCGACAATAACGCAAAGACGCGAAGGAAAAAGCGGCCTGGCGTCTTTACATCTTCACGCTCAAAACTCATGGAGACCCCGTCTACTTTAAGTTAAGACATTTCATCCGGGCTTGATCGCGAACCAACAGTTTGCCGTTGGACAAAGCAATCGGCGCCCAGCTCTTATCTTTTTCCTTAACGACCTTGGCGGAAGCCAGTTCATTAAATTTTTCGGGATTCACTTCAATGAGGTGCAGCCTGCCGGAGTTTCCACTAAGCCCGATCAACATGCCGTCAGCCTCAATCATATTGAGGTGCTCAAAAACAGGCGCATCATCAATCTGATTGGTATCCCACTGCACGTCCCCGTTCAGATTAATGCAAATCAGTCCGTTTTTGTTTTTCTTTGTAGTCCCGCCGACAAACAGATGGTCCTTTGCAAAAATCGGCTGTTCAATCCAGCTTGCGACATCTTCTGTTTGCCAGAGCTCCTCTGCCTCGCTGCCTTTAATCTGAATCAAGGCGGACAGCGCCCGATACCCTGATGTGATGAAAAGTTTATTCTCACCGACCTGGACCGGCTGGGGAATGGGTTTGGAGCAGGACCAGCCTTTATAATTCCACAGGGTTTTCCCGTCCATCGGCGACAGGGCAAAAACAACCGTTGGGCGCAACGGCTTCGCCTCTGCAGAGCCGTCTTTCGGTTTGCGCTTCGGCGCTTTTTCGCCTCCCGCCACCACGACAATCTGATCCTCTCCATCGATTTGAAGCAATACAGGGGAAACATATCCTTCGCCAAAGTAATCATTGTTCATCCAGACAACCTCACCGGATTTTGGGTCCATCGCCATCACGCCGTGCGATTCAGTTAGCGGAGCAATGATCATCAGATCGCCCACTAGCAACGGTGACTGAGCGAAGCCCCACGCCTCGGATATTTTCCCATAGTCCCGCTGCATGTTTTTCGACCACACCATCTTTTGCGACTTTAAGTCCACGCGAAATACGGTGCCGTGGAGCGTTACCGCATATAACGAATCTTCCGTCACCGTCGGGGTGCCTCGCGTGCCCTCATACGTTTTGTTTTTCAGCTCGCCGGGATCGTCGAATTTTACACGCCACAGCTCTTTACCGGAATCAAAAGACAAACAACGCAAGCTGCTCACTCCGTCCTCATAATCCATTAAATAGACCTTGCCGTCCCGGATAGCCGGACCGGCATAACCGGTCGTCACATCCACGGCCCAAAGCTCCTCCGGGCCTTCGGCCGGCCAGCTTCGAGCCAGACCGGTTTCAGTCGAAATATTATTACGCGTCGGCCCGCAGAACTGCGGCCAGTCAGCCGCCACGGCAACCCCGGCCAACACGACTCCCAAAACGATAGCTCTCACTGTCTTTTTCATAATTCTCCTCTATGAAGCCTATTATCCAAGTAACGATTTATAAACCGAAATCATTTTTTGCGCCATCGTTTCGACGCTGAATTTTTCGTTCACGGCTTCGCGGCCGGCTTGTCCAAGCCTGCGAAGCTCCTGCGGGTCGGACAGCAAATTACGCAGGGTTTCTACCAGATCGTCCGCAATCACGCCGCCGCCGGTCGCCTCAATCAGCTCGGGAAATGCCCCCGCATCGGGCTGCACCACCGGAACGCCGGCGGCCAGCGCCTCCAGAATATAGGTGCCAAACGCCTCCCCCTGTTCGACCGGCACGCACAGCACCGACAGCGATTTCAAAAATGCCAACCGATGTTCGCGGCTGAAGTCCTCGATGAATTCCACATCCTTTTCCAGCCCATGTGCCCTTAATTTTTTTCGCAGTGCCTTAACATAATCACAATCGGTGCCGACCATTCCGCCCGTCGCGCGCAAGCAGGCTGAGCCTGCACCCCTGTTTTTTTTATCCGGCGGGGCATTTCTTAATTCAATAAACGCATCCACCAAGCGCCCGAGGCCCAGCGACTCATTCATGCGCGACAGATACCCGATCACCGGCGGGTCCAGATCGAGAGACGCCTGTTCATAGCCATTGAGATCGATGCCAATATGCACCACATCAATCCGGTCGCGTGCAATCTTCAGCCGTTCGCTCATCCGATCCGCGTACCAATGGCTTACCGCAACAAACCGATCAACATCTCCGCACCGTTCAGAAATTGCCTTCCAACAGGCCTCATCGTGCGGCGAATCAATTTTATCCAGCCACTCATCTTCGTCCTGCAGCGAGCAGACCACCGGCACATCTAAAGCGGCCTTAAGATCTGCCGCCAACCCGATCAGCAGCGCGTTTGAAATATGAATAATGTCCGGCTGTTCGTGCTCTTTCAACCACTCCACCAGCCGCACCACCTCTTTGCGCTGATTACCATCCGAACCCTCGAGCATCGAAATGGTCATCGGCCCGAGCCCCGCCGGCGAGGTGGTGCCTTCCATTTTCGCGGCGCGCCGCAGCATCCATTTGGAATCGAACAACCGGTCGAGCCAGCGCGGTGTTTTACGGAACAGAGGAACCTGCTGCTGGAGCCACACATTAATGCCACCGAAAAAGACCGGTGTGTTTGCCTGCACCGGATCACCGTCGGTGAACATCGGCAGATACATCGGCATCATCACCACATCCATTTCCTGCCGCCGCAACGCCTGCACCAGCGCCGCGTCACGCATACAATTCTGACAATAAAATGTGCCACCTGAACCGGGAACTATATGTACAATTTTCATTAGACTTTTTTCCTCGCTTCTGTTCCATTAATTTCAAAATTCAGCAGAACGGTTCCTCTGCTTTTTTAACCGCGAAGACGCAAAGAAACGCACCCCATTCAAAAATATAGAATTCAGGTCTCCCACTCTCTTCTCCTTCGCGTCTTTGCGTCTTCGCGGTCATCCAATTTTCCCTACTCTACATCCGGTGCGACGGCTGATTTTGACCGCAAAGAAACGCACCCCATTCAAAATTATAGAATTCAGGTGTCCCACTCTCTTCTCCTTCGTGTCTTTGCGTCTTCGCGGTCATAAATCTCTCCTACTCCACATCCGGTGCGACGGCTGGTTTTGACCTCAAAGAAACGCACCCCATTCAAAATTATAGAATTCAGGTGTCCCACTCTCTTCTCCTTCGTGTCTTTGCGTCTTCGCGGTCATCCAATTTTTTCTGCATGGAAGTACTGCCGGAACTCAGCCGTACTCGACGTGGGTCAGGCATCCCATTCACCCACACAGCTCAAACCTGTTCACCCACTGCCGGACCTACGGATGAGTACATCCTAAGTTCAGGCGTTACTTCACTCCACCCAAAACGCCAGCGCGCCAGTCGGGCACACCGCGACACATTCTTTCGCCGAAATTTTGAGCCCCTCTTTGAGGGCTTCATCAAACGGAACCACAACCTTCGTATTGTATCCGCGACCCGCAAAAGTGATGCCCAGCTCTTCGCCCGCGCGTTTGCTGACGCGAATGCACAGCCCGCATTTAATGCACTTGCCCGGCTCGAATACCACATCGCCATCCTGCCCGATCAACTCAATATGCTTCCGCTCACCGGCCGGGAACTCACGCTGATCGGCACCGTGCCGGTCGGCATACAAACGCAACTTACAGCTTTCGGGCTTACGGCAGTCGCAATGCAGACAGCGCCCGGCTTCCACTTGAGCAGACATTCCGGCCTGCTCAACCGATGCACAGTTTTTCACCAGCTCCCGCGCCTCTGGATCGCGCACCTTGCCGAGTTTAAAATCGAAGCGCGGCTTACGCACGTCTCCGGCCGCTTCCAATGCGGCGGCTTTGCCCTTGGCCACAGCCATGACCGCAATTTTATGCTCCTCCGGCTCAACGACGGCATCAAATTCCGACGCATTCGGCGATGCGTTCAATTCAAACTGAATGCCCGCCGCCTTCAGCCACTCGATCTCGGCATCTAAAATTTCTGCAGGCAGTTGCGGGTTGGCACGCAATGACCCGCCGGCAACCACCGCTTCATCAAATACGGTGCACTCCCAACCCAGCTGCAAAAGTTTCCAGGCACAGGAAAGTCCGGCGGCTCCGCTCCCGATAATGGCAGCTCGTTTTCCCAAGGTAGGGATGGCTGTCCCAGCCGTCCGCTCTTCAACAGCACTCCGCACAGACAGCGCGCGCGGAGAACACGCCCCGCCAACTTGACGATGCATTTCACGAATGGTGATTGCGGAATCGACCTGCGCGCGACGGCAGCCCTTTTCGCACGGTGCGGGGCAGATATAGCCGAGCGCGACCGGAATCGCGAGATCGCGCCGCGCAATCCACGCGGCCTCTTCCGGATTGCCGCGCTCTATTTCGCGAAGCATCAATGGAATATCAAGATGCGCCGGACAGATCCGCTGACAGGGTGCCTGGCAATCGCCGACGTGTTCGCTCAGCAACAGATTGAGAATGTCGCGGCGGGCGGACTGCACCTTTTCGCACTCGGTGTCGACCTCCAGCCCCTCAACCGCACGGGCTGAACAGGAGGGAATCAGTTGTCCGGTGGCCAAATTTTTCACCACGCAGAGCATGCAGGACGTTTCCGGCTCGTAACCGTCCAGATGGCACAACGTCGGGATTTCAACACCGATCATCTTTGCCGCATCCAACACGGTTGCGCCCTCTTCCACACGTACTGCAATTCCATTAATTTTTAAATTTATCATAACGTTTCCACTGCTGTTTTTGACCGCGAAGACGGCTCCTGCTCTGCACTCAATGCGACGGCTGGTTTTGACCGCAAAGACGCGAAGACGCAAAGAATGAAGACTGGTTCAGGAATATAAAATTCACTTTTTCTATTCTCTTCTCCTTGGCGGTCATCCAATTTCTCCTGCATGGCAGTACTGCCGGAACTCAGCCGTACTCGACGTGGGTCCGGCATCCCATTCACCAATGCAACTCAAACCTGTTCACCCACTGCCGGACCTACGGATGAGTACATCCTAAGTTCAGGCGTTACTTCACCTCCACCGCGTCGACCGGACAGATCTGCCGGCAGGCACCGCACCGTACACATTTTGAGGGGTTAATTTTAAACACATCATAAGGTTCGCCTCGGATGGCTTCCACCGGGCAATCGACCGCGCACTTGCCACAGCCGATGCAGTCGTCAGTGATCGAATAAGTAATCAATTTTTCGCATTTCCCGGCCGGGCAGCGGCCTTCGATATGCGCTTCAAATTCATCCCGGAAATAGCGAATAGTCGTCAGCACCGGATTGGGCGCGGTTTTGCCGAGTCCGCACAGGCTTTGCCCTTTCACGATCTCCGCCAGCTGTTCGAGCTTTTCAATATCGCCCGGCTTGCCGCCGCCTTCGCACAGCCGCGTGAGGATTTCGAGCATCCGTTTGGTGCCGATACGACACGGCGTACATTTTCCGCACGACTCACTCTGCGTGAAGGAAAGAAAGTAGCGCGCCATTTCAACCATGCAATCGCGATCGTCCAGCACAATAAATCCGCCCGATCCCATCATGGCCCCGACTTCTTTCAGCGCCTCAAAATCAACCGTTGTATCGCCGAGTGATGCGGGAATACATCCGCCGGACGGCCCGCCAATCTGAACAGCCTTAAATTCCCGGCCATCGGCCACGCCGCCGCCAATCTTTTCGACCACCTCGCGGATCGTCATCCCCATCGGCACTTCAATGAGTCCCCCGCGTTCAATTTTTCCAGCCAGCGAGAAGACCTTGGTTCCCTTACTGTGTTCGGTGCCAAACGCAGCGAACGCCTCCGCGCCGTTGCGGATGATCCATGGAACCAGCGAATAGGTTTCGGCGTTGTTGACCAGTGTCGGACATCCGTTGAGCCCCTTTTCGGCAGGGAACGGTGGACGGTAGTTCGGCATGCCGCGTCGCCCTTCAAGCGAAGCGATCAGGGCGGACTCTTCGCCGCAAACAAATGCGCCCGCACCTTCAAACACCTTCAAGGACAGCGAGTGTCCGCTTCCACAAATATTTTCGCCAAGCAACCCGGCTTCATCACAATCGATAATTGCCTGCCGCATCCGTTTAACCGCCAGTGGATATTCGGCGCGGACATACAAAATACCTTCGGTCGCGCCGACAGCAAAGGAGGCCAAAATCACGCCTTCGATCACACGGTAAGGATAGGACTCCATGATCATGCGGTCCATGAATGCACCGGGATCACCTTCGTCGCCGTTTAAAATAATGTACTTTTTTTCGCCGGGCGCGTTGCGCACCATATTCCATTTGCGGCCGGTCGGAAATCCGCCGCCACCGCGACCACGCAAGCCGCTCTTTTCAATCTGATCAATAATCAGCGACGGCTCCAACCCTTGCAAAAAGACTTGGCCCTCATCCGCCTGCGTTTCCTCCGCCCGGGAACCCTCCTGAGCCGCCATGCTATGGCGGAAACCGCCGAGTCGCTTATACTCCTCCATGTCGGACGGGTTCAAATGCCCGCAATGCTCCGTGGCAATATGCTGCTGACGACCCAGAAAATCGGCGATTTGCTTTTCGCGCACATCAATCAAAAACCGCTCCGGCACATCGCGCGCCTCATCGGTGTAGAATTTTTTAAGCCAGCTCTCGGCGGCAGCACGGACTTTGATAAACGGGTTTTCTGGCGCAAAATGCTTCTCGATGATTTCCGGCACATCCTCCGGCCGTACTTTGGCATACAACACCGGCTCGTCACCGGGAATAACCACTTCCATCAACGGCGTACGGTGGCACATTCCGACGCACCCGACCGATTTGATATCCACATTGCATTGCAACGCATCGAGCGAATCTTCCAGCGCGTCACGAATCTTAGCGCTTCCACCCGCCACACAGCACGAACCAAGACCAATCCGCACCTCGCCCTGCGAAGCGCCTTTTTCCAATGGTTGGAACGTGCGCGGCACTCGATTGGCCTCGTTTTCCAAAAAGTCGGTAATCATGTTCGAAACGGTATCGGTGCGGACATGACCGTAGGTGGTTTGATCGATCTGCACGGCCGGGGCCAGTGTGCAGCAACCGAGGCAGGCCACTTTCTGAACGGTGAACAGGCCTTTGGCATCGGTGTCGCCCTCCTCGATTTCGAGGCCTTTCAGAACCGATTTATAAACCGCTTCCGCCCCTTTTACGTGGCAGGCGGTTCCGTCACAGACACTGATCATGTGTTTGCCGACCGGCGTACGCCGGAACTGCGAAAAGAACGAGGCAACGCCTTCAATCTGTGCAGGGGTAATGTCCGTGATTTCGCACACCCGGCGCAACGCGTCTTCCGGCAGATGCTTAAACTTCTTCTGCACCGCCTGCAGAATCGGGATCACCGACTCCTGCCCACGCCCGATCTCTTCGACGATCCGGTCCACCACTAAAATGTCTATTTTTTCATCCATCAAAATTCCAGTCTATTCTTCGCGTCTTTGCGGTCATTAGAATGCTCCTGACACCAAATTAATCTGAACAGAATTGTAACCACAAAATACACCAAATACACGAAAGTGGGTAAGCACCAGCATTCTCTTTTCGTGTGGTTCGTGTATTTCGTGGTTCACCCAATACAAATTAAGTTAACTCCGTATGATCTGCACCCGATGCG
>Ga0307990_1002845_pt1 | contig 13546 bp, 14 predicted proteins | sample EllFjometagen129_FD_203168 | JGI IMG/M metagenome (GOLD analysis project Ga0307990, IMG submission 203168) | Marine microbial communities from Ellis Fjord, Antarctic Ocean - #129 | ecosystem: Environmental > Aquatic > Marine > Unclassified | place: Southern Ocean | collected 2014-10-08
CAAATCTTATTTGCAGAGACCAAAGCTATGGCCATAATCAAATTACATGATCTTGAGCAATTCGCGAAAGAGCATAATGGTTATCATAAACTTAAAAAAGTTATTGGAGTTCTTAAGAGAAATTTTGTAACGTTCAAAAGTTGTGGCATTTCGTTTTTCAAGCTTATCGGGGTGTTATGGGTGTTGTATGCCGATAAGCATTATTAGATATACATATATTGGATAAAACACTTGAGTAATAATTTTTCAATAATGTAATAACATATTCATTTATAGACAATTAGATCATACAGGACTATTTATCAATATAAATAATTAGTAAAGCAAATAACCACGATGGGCTATATCGAAATAAATAGGTTGTGATTGGGACATTTACGAAATGCCACAACTTTTGAACGTTACCAGAAATTTTGATCTCCTAATGACCCACTTCGATCATCCTGAGATGAGTCCTTATAATAATGTCCTGGAGGGATTCAATTATATTATCAAACGTCGTACAAAACTGATGAAAGGTTTTAAAAAGCCAATCAATATTGGACGATGGCTTAAACTCATAATGTTAGATTGGAGGTTTCACACTCTAAAAGAATCCCAGTTTAACGCACGTAATAATTCCTCTCCTTTACAATTAGCGGGTGTTGAGTTGCCTAAAATTTATAACTGGCTTACATATATCAGGGAGAATTTCCCTAAAATAACAACCTAATCGTCTACCAGTGCCTAAATTGGCACCATCAGCGAAAGTAACGAAATACGATAAGGATTGAGCCCAATGAAGAGTTCATTGTTTCTATTTGTAATTATCATGATTTCTAATCTCTCCCTGCCGGTGGCAGGGCAAGATGTAAGTTTTCCTCCGCCGCTATCCGGGCCGGTTTATGAGACTGTTCCCATGGATGCCGAGTTTGCCGCGCCCGTCTTCTCTCCAATTGCTGCCACTCCCACGCGGGTCCCTCCGTCCAGCATTGCTCCCACCCCTTCTCCAGTGACTGTCAACACCCCCATAGCGGCTACTCCTCCGGTCGTCAGAGAAAATCCCCGGCAACTTTTTCGGAGGGCGTATTCTCAGATTAAAGAAGCCGATGGATTCAGTCATGCCGGGGATAAGGATGGGGCGATGGATCTCTACTACGATGCTATCTCCCTGCTGGATATACTCTCCCTCGAACATCCACTCTGGAACCGGGCGGCGGTCAGGAAGAAAATTTCTTACTGTGTAAAGCATCTCTGGGAACGAGTTCCCGACCAGGTGGGAATAGATGCCGAAGGACTGCCCGGGAAGAAGCTGGTGGTCAGCTTCATCGACGTTGGCCAGGGGGACAGTATCCTGATTGAATGCCCCAATCGCCAGGCGATCCTGATCGATGGGGGGAGTATCTTGGGAGGGAGGAAAGTGGTCAGTTATCTGAGGAGAAGACAGATACCAAAAATCGATCTCATTATCGCTACTCATCCCGATTCTGACCATATGGGAGGATTGCAGAACGTAATCCGAAACAATATCGTTGAGAAGTTCATGGATCCGGGGATGCCACAGCCCGGCACCTATTACTCGAAATTACAACAGTTGGTAAAGGTAATGAAGATCCCCTATATCCAGGCTCGGAGGGGAGATGAATACCGGTTCGGAGATGTGACATTGAAAATCCTGAACCCGCCGGAGTCGGGATCCGCGGATGCGGATGATTTTTCGGTGGTAGTAGAATTGCGCTATGGCGGAAATAGAATCCTGCTCCCGGGTGATGCCGCGGCTGCCGCGGAGACAGATATGTTGGAGAAAGATCAGCTTTCTCGCTGCCAGATATTAAAACTTGGTCACCATGGAAGCATCTCTTCTTCCTGCATGAAATTACTACAACGGGTGAAGCCGGAGGTGGCGATTGTCAGCTGCGGCCGCAACAATCCCTATGGTCATCCCGGGCAGGAGATGCTGGACCGTCTGAAATCGGTTGATTGCGAATGGTATCGAACCGATGAACGGGGAGATATCAGGATTGAGGCCGACGGGAAAAAGTATATGGTGGTCTCATTGAAGGAGGATCCCGAATCGGTGGCGCCGGTTGAGCAAACATCGCCGGCGAGACCAGAGACCAGGCCGTCCCGGATTACCCATATAGCTCAATCAGGATTGATATGCAACGGGGTTGACCTCAATATGTCCCGGAAGGAGCAACTGGTGACCCTTCCCGGTATCGGGCCGGTCAAGGCCCAGGCTATCATCGACTATCGAGAGAAGAACGGTCCCTTTGTCCGTATTGAGGAGATCGACAAAGTATACGGGATCGGCCCTAAGACGATAGCAAGACTGAAGGAGTTGAGCCGGACCGCCTCCCGGTAATCTCCTTCTCTGTTAATTCGTTATTAGAATCATCAAAGGAGTTGGGTAATTCAGTCTCTCTTTAAGACCATTATCGTGACGTCGTCGAACCTGATGCCCTGCTGGAACTCCATTACCTCTTCCCGGATGGCGTTGCAAATATCCTCGGCGGATTGCTTTGCGTTATCTTCCAAAATGGTCTCCAGTCTCTCTCTTCCGAAGAGTTCCTTCTCTGGTGATGTGGCTTCAGTTACGCCGTCGGTATAGAATACCAGTGAATCACCGGGGTCAATATCTGCTTCACCGCGTTGATATTGCTGATCCTCTATAATCCCCAGGGCAATATTCCGGAATCTCCCGAAAGACCGGATCGAGCCGTCTTTTTTTAGCAGGATAAGCTCATCATGTCCGGCGTTGGCGAAGATGAAATGGCCGGTGGATATGGTGTAGTATCCCAGGATTAGGGTGACGAACATGCTTGCTTCATTATCCTGACAGAGGCTCTCGTTGGCTTCTCCGAGAGCCTGGGCCGGATCGATGGTATGGATGCAGATATTTTTCAGGACGGTTCGGCTTACTGCCATGAAGAGGGAAGCGGGGATTCCCTTGCCCGAGACATCGGCAATGATCAGGGCCAGCGTATCATCTCCCGCCAGGAAGAAGTCATAGAAGTCTCCGGCGACTTCTTTGGCGGCAAGGTTAACCGCGAAGAGATCGAACCCCTGATGATGAGGGAAGGGGGGGAAGGAACGGGGGGAGTAGTGATTCCGCGCTATCTTGACTTCACTCTCCACCATCTACCGGGCCGTGACCTCCTTCATAAGATTCTCCATATAATCTTTTAGTTGAGCGCCCAGATGATTGAATGACCGGGTGAGTTCCACCACCTCGCTGCTCCCCCCGGCCGGAACCTCCACACTGAAGTTTCCCTCGCCCATCTTCTGCACTCCCGCCTGGAGCCGCAGAACCGGACGGGAGAGCCGGTCCGCGGACCACCAGCCGAAGAGACCGGCCAGAATCAGAACCGCCATTCCGAGGATAAAACCCCTGGTCTTGACTTTCTCGCTGAAGGATTCCGCGATCTCTCAGATCCTGGTCTCGGCATTCAAGCTCTCCGCGCGGACGGCCTCTTGAATTGCCCGATGGACCGGTTTGAAATATTTATCTATATAGACCGTCGCGTATACCGAGAAAGGCGTTCCCTTTACTCGATAGATGACCATGTACTTCTGTCGTGTCTCATTACTGTCTTCATCGAAAAAGTTGTAAGCTCCGCTCACTTCATCCTCAAGAAACGATCTTTCGGCCATCTCCCACATGGCGGGGAATTTATCCTTCCATTCCCCGAGGTTATGGCCCTCAATATTAGGGTTGGGATGCAGGATGGCATATCCGGAATTATCCATGACAGCGATATAACCGGCTTTAATTTCTTCTGGATACCCGGCATAAATATTCTGGGTGGCTATCTCCCGGAGTTCTTTATCTTTCTGGAGTGCCGGGTAGTCATAGAATTCTCTCCCTGCCAATAAGAGAGAGAGTTGATGGGCCACGCTTTCGGCTTTAAGCTCCACGATCTTTTTGCCATAGCCGGTCAGGATATTCTAGGCCAGGTCGACATTTTTATCGACTATTTCATTGATCCCCTGATTTGAAGTCTGGATGTTAAGGATGGTGAGATCGTCAATCCCCAGCTCCAAGATTATCAGCATTATCGTGATGACCACGATAGTTATGATGGAGGAGGATAAGGTGAGTCTGGTTCGTAGTTTCATTAGTCGTATAATCACCTTTTAGCCATAGAAAAGCGATTCAATTGTAAAAGCTCCCTCTACCTCGGCCATTTTGCAGTCCACTAATTTACACGAATTTGCACTAATTGTTTCGCTTAGAGAGAAACGGAGCCACCGAAAGTCTCGAAGTATTGAGAGTTCTCGAACTATTTGTGTGAGATGCCTTGACCTCGGCCACTTTGTAAACCGCGAATCAACGCAAAATCCATTCCCTATTTTCCATTCTCTACTCCCTAATAAATACCAGATTAATCCATGTGATGCAAAAATATTATGGAAAATAACCAGTGATATATGTATATTATAGTTTTTAATAATTTTCTGATACTGCCTCAACATAATCATAATAGTCTTGTTTCAAAACATAAATTCGCGACCGAAGGGAGCTAATTTATAAGGAGAGTAGAAAAATGGGATATAAATACCTTGGTAAAGATATTACCCGCCCGGATGCCGCCGCCAAGATCACCGGCCGCGTCCAGTTCCTCGACGACATTAATCTCCCCGGTCTGCTCCACGCCGCCATCCTCCGGCCGGATTACGCTCATGCCAGAATTCTCTCGATCGATACCGCCGAAGCGGAGAAGTGCGAGGGGGTGGTGAAGGTTGTAACCGGGAAGGGGTGTGGGCTGGTCTATGGAGACAACATCCGGGATCTGACCCCGATCGCGGTTGACAAAGTTAACTATATCGGACATCCCGTGGCCGCGGTGATCGCCGAGACCCTCCACCAGGCGCGGTTGGCCGTCAAGAAGATCAAGGTAGAGTACGATCCTCTGCCGGTCTACACCGATGCCCGGGCCGCCCTGAAAGATGACGCCGTCCTGATTCACGAGAAGAGCGGCGAGTTCTGGCATCTTCCGGGGATCGAACCGATCGGTGGGACGAATATCGCCAACCGTTATACCGTGAAGAAGGGCGATGTAGAAAAAGGATTTAAAGATTCCGATGTGGTAATCGAGGGGGAGTTTAACTATCCCCTGGGATCCTGTTCAGCGCTTGAACCACATGGAGCCATTGTCTGGTTCCACGAGGATAATACTATCGAGGCCTGGTCGTCTTCTATCTGCCCGTTTATCATCCGGGAAGAAGTGGCCCGGGTTTACAAAAAACCGGTCTGCGATGTCCGGGTCCATATCCCGGAGTTGGGGGGATGTTTCGGGTATAAATCCGATATTACGGTCGAGCAGACCATCGCCTTTATAGCTAGCCAGGTTCCCGGGCGGCCGGTTAAATGGATCGCGACCCGGAAGGAAGATTTCTTGAGTACCCTCCTCGGGCACGGTATGCGAACTCAGATTAAGATCGGAGCTAAGAAAAACGGCAAGCTGGTAGCCCTTAAAACCAGGATTCTTCATACTACCGGGGTATCCGCCGATACTGGGGTGCACGTGCTGATCGCCTCTACCCATAACTCCACCGGTACGTACGAATATCCGAACTGCTATCTCGACGGCTACTCGGTCTATACCAATACTCCGCCGGTCGGTGCCTTCCGGGGATACGGCCATCAGGAGACTCAGTTAGCGATGGAACGGATGATGGATATCCTGGCCCGCAAACTGGAGATGGATCCATTTGAACTCAGAGAGAAGAATTACCTGGGTCCGGGGAAAGTTACCTCCCTGGGGGAGACGATCAACAAGACCAACGGGAACGTGAAGAAATGCGCCCGGATTGTTCAGGATGTCGTATTCTCGACCCCTAAAGCGATATCAGAAGATGATAAGTATTATTACGGCCGGGGCTTCGCCGCCATGATGAAGACTCCCAAGGGCGCTTCTTTCTCCTCCAAGAGCTGTTATCTGAAATTTAACATCGATGGGTCCGTCTCAATCAATATGGGTGGTGCCGAGGTGGGACAGGGCTTGAGAAATGTGGTCCGTATGGTAGCCGCCGAGGCTCTTCAGATCGATCCTTCCCGGATTCGGGTTTATACCGAGATCGACACCCAGTTCTCCCCCTGGGAGTGGCAGACGATCGGTTCCATGTTCACCACTCAGGGAGGAAAGGCGGTGGTGAGGGCGGCCAATAAGGCGATCCACAAATTGAAAGAGACCGCTTCTCAGGTACTCCGGGTCGGGATCGACCGGCTCGACTATGACGGTGATTACGTCTTTGTCAGATCGGATCCCACCGCCCGGGTTCCGGTTCCGGAGTTGGGGAGGGGATATACCTATGACGATGGGCAGACAATCGGAGAAGTGGTTCATACCACCGCCGATGCCCGTCTCCCCCGCCAGTCCAATCCGGACGCGAACGGTCAGGGGATAATGGGGATTACCTATACTTTCGGGGCCCAGGCCTGTGAACTGAAGATAGATAAGGAGACGGGAGAGATCATCATCGATCATTTCGTTTCCTGTTTTGACGTGGGACAGGTGATCAATCCGGTCCAGATCAGGGGTCAGGTGGTCGGCGGAGTGATGATGGGTATCGGAGCTTCGCTCTATGAGGAGCTGAAGTTTGATGAGAACGGCAAAGCGCTTAATCCGATGTTCCGGAAGTACCGCTTTCCCACCATCAAGAACGCGCCGAAAAAGCAGACGGTCAAGTTTGTCGAAACCCCGGGTGAGATTGGACCGTTCGGAGCTCGCGGGATCGGGGAACATCCCCTGGTCGCGGTGGCTCCGGCTATCCTGAACGGCATATATGACGCGATCGGGGTTGACTTTTATGAGATTCCGGTGACGCCGGAGAGGATAAAGGAAGCGCTTAAAAACAAAAACACGGAGTAATGGAGTGGTGGAGTAATGGAGTGATGGAAGCCCAGCACCCCAATACTCCAGTACTCCAACACTCCAGAACGGGACCCGACGCGAAGCGACGGTTGCGTTCCAAGGAGTATACCAATGTCGGAGAAAATTACTTTTACTGTTAACGGGAAGAAGAGGACCGTGGAGATTGAAGGGTGGGAGAAATTGATCCATGTTCTCAGGGAATATCTTCACCTGACCGGGACCAAGCGGGGCTGCGATGACGCCTCCTGCGGCGCCTGTGTGGTGGTGGTGGATGGAGATGCGACCAAGAGCTGTATCTTCCCGGCTAAGAAACTGGAGGGGAAAGAAGTAATCACCATAGAAGGGGTCTCGGAGGGAACGAATCTTCACCCCATCCAGCGGGCGATGATTGATGCCGGCGCGGTTCAGTGCGGTTACTGCATGCCTGGAATCGTAATGGAACTATACGCCCTCTTTAATAAGAACGCATCTGCCCCGCGAGAAGAGATAATTGATGCTCTCGATAAGCATCTCTGCCGCTGTACGGGTTACGAGGCCATTCTCGACGGTGCTCTGCTGGCGCAGAAAAACCTGAAAGAAAAATAATTTCACCGCGGAGACGCATAGAGCGCAGAGAAGGATTTTAGAAAATTATCTCAGATAATTGATGGAGTTCTTTCTTTTTCGCACGGCCATAATAAAACAGTTTTAATCAAGCACTTCAATTCTTCTCTCTGCGCTCTCTGTGTCTCTGCGGTTCAAATAAGTTGCGGAGCTAAGTTCTGATGTCATCAAGGTCGAAAAAGATATTTTGTCCTTCCTGCCGCCAGGAGTCAGCGGTTAAGGTTGTCAAGAAGTACGATGGCTTCACGCTGGTCAGCGAGATCGACACCTGCGCGTTCTGCGGCTATGAGTTTAATGAAGAACCGGAGGTCATCAGGGACCGTCCTCCCGGATGGGTCAATGATAGGGAGCTTAAGAAGCTCTGCCGCCACTGCCGGCACTATGTGATCAACCCTTTTGTCCAGAAGTGTGTTCTCCATCAGCGGGAGGTTGAAGCGACTGATACCTGTGGTGATTTTTCCCTCCCTCCTATTCCGGAGGAGGAGACTAAGCCGAAGGAAGACCCGCTGCCACCCCCGTCTTTTCTTGGGCCGCCCCTTCCTCCTCCGCGTCTTTAGGCACAAACTCATAGATCTCATAGATTTCGTGATGGGATTCCACTGCGATATTGATCTCGTCTTTCTGGTACCCGGTTATCTTATATCTATTCCGGTTTTCGCTCTGTCAATTCCCAGAGCTTGGCGTATTTCTCAGCTACGTAGGCCGAGGAGAGTGCTGCGCTGATTATGCCGCGTGCGCCATCCAGAAAACCCAGTCGGAATATATATGCCTTTAAAAAGTTAAACAGGGGATGAAAAAAAATCTTAGCGGCCGTTCCTTTTCGTCCCTTGCGAAAGTACTTTTGAGCGCTTTGGGTGGCATATCTGTTTGACTTAACCACAAATTCATTAATTGAACGGTGGGTAAAGTGGATGAGACGGCTATTAAATATACCGAACTCTTCCTCGGGAATAAGCCTCGCGTGAACTTCATCTTCGTTGAAACGGTATATGTCTTTGCGGAAAAGAATGTAATTTTTATCTCGGTTCCAACCGCCGTGTTTCATCTCCTTGCCGAGAAAAATCCCCCGGCGGTAAACTTGATAATAGCCGTAACTGGGATTTTCGACTGTCTCCCGGATTTCATCACGGAGCGTTTCCGGCATGATTTCATCTGAATCGATGATTACAACCCAGGGATGAGAAGCTTGCTCTAATGCCCAGTTTTTCTGGTTCGCAGCGTTAAGATATGCCCGCTGTAAAAATATGTCAGAATACGGGTTTGCCAGTTCCACGGTCCGGTCGGTACTGAAAGAGTCAACCACGATCAGTTCGTCGACCCAGCGGATGCTCTCAAGGCACTGCTCGATCTCATTCTCCATGTTGAAACAGGTAACGATACCGCTTACTTTCTCCATTGAAATTTTCCTCCGTAAAAATTCAAATTAAGTGTATATAAATTATTCTCCAATTATATGTTAAATTTATTTTCTTGCCTATAATAGGATTGTTTATAAAATATTAGATTAAGATATAACTTACTCGAAAAGCTCCTGAGCTCGAAAATGTTTTTGATCCGGGTATAAATATGACTGCAAAACATAAAAAAGTATTCATTATTATCAAAAAACTATTGGTCTATCTGATTGTTCCCTCGGTAATCAGCCTGATCTTTGTCTGGGGCTACTTCTCCGGCGAGCTTCGGATCCAGGAGCTGGTCGCGCCCCGGATTAACCGGGAGTACGGCTTGCTGGAGAATCTCCAGAACCTGATCCTTTTGGCGGTGATCGCCTTGGCAGTTTATGGGCTTATCCGCAAGCGGTTGGTTTTCGAAAGAGTGATACTGGTCTGCGTGCTGATCGGGACGCTTTTTCTCCTGATGGAAGAGATAGATTATGGGCGACTCCACTATCACTACCTGATTGGTGATCCTATTCATGACCGGGTAAGGGTTACCGAAGGGAATGGGAGTGATTGGAATATCCACAACCTGGGAAATATCAATCAACTCTTTAAACATACCCTGGACATAGGTTTGATTGTTTTTTTCATCATCTTTCCCCTGGTTACCTGGAAGAGTACCAAACATATGATACGTTATCTCCGTCCGGATCCTTGGTTCATCCTGACCATGGTGGCCATGCTGGCTGTCTCCCGGTACTCAAAGGCCTTGAATCGGGACGGGTTGGGACTGGATGGTGCTCTTCAGGGAAATACCGCCGAGTTCCGGGAGATAATCGTTTACTACGTTTTTTTGATCTATCTTCTTACGTTTATCTTCCGCCGCAGATACGTTCCTGAACCGGAAATCCGGCAAACGATGAAATTATACTATCACGGAACATCAAAAAACTTTGGGGACTCCGTTAACTACAATATCTTCAAAGATCTGTTCAATCAGGATATTACCCGGACTCGATATTATAAGGCTGACTTCATCGGCATAGGGAGTATTTTGACCAGAGTTTTATATAATCCCACCCCTCATCACACCTGGAAAAACTTAAGAAAACTATACTATTCAATAGTACTAAGAAATCAGCCAATTAATATCCTGGGAAGCGGTTTCGTCGAAGATGTGCGGAAAACGTATAGAAGGCTCAAACAATTTAGACCGGTTAATATCATTGCTCTTAGAGGGCATAAATCAAAAGATATAATGGAGTTAATTCTCCGAAAGAAGCTTGATGATATTATCATTGGTGACCCTGGTATTCTGTCATCTGAACTAATAAAAGGAGAAAAGATAGAGAAAAATTACCAACTAGGCATTATCCCCCACATGGCCGACCAAAACTCAGACCTGCTACATGAATTCGCATTAAGAAGCGATACCTGTATTCTGAATATTAGAAATCCACCGGTTGAATTCATGAGGAGTGTGGCTGCCTGTGAGGCAATTGCATCAACTGCTCTTCACGGACTTATCGCCGCGGACAGTTTGCACATTCCTAACTTATGGATAAAATTATCAGACAAAATTGCCGGCCAAGACTTCAAGTTTTATGACTACTATTCGGCCTATAAAATCAAACCGGAAATTACTGATCTGCGCTATATCCCGAGATCTGAAATTACTCCCGAATATGTTTTAGATAGGTATCGGATTGATTTTCAAGATGTTGAAGACATTAAATCCGCTTTAACAGTGGTATTTAATGAGTTTTTCAAGGACAAGAAATATAACTAAAGCACAGCCTCTCTCCGGTGAAATCAATTAGTGTGAATCAGTGTAATATTTGCGGAATGCCAAGTTCCGTCGGCGAGGGTTTAAAAGACACTGGCACAATGAAAAAATTAAAGTTAATCAATGGATTTGTCCTTTTCCTCTGCCTGGCCGCCCTGATAACGGGGATCGGTACCCGCTCACTCTGGCCCCCCGATGAGCAGCGTGAAGCTGAAATATCCCGGGAGATGGCCGTGGGAAGTTCATGGATTGTTCCTCATCTTGCCAGCCGTCCGTTTGTCGAGAAGCCGCCGCTTTATTACTGGATCTCGGCGGTCTCGATGAAGACCATAGGCCGGGTAACTGATCTGACCGTTGCAGCCCGGGCTGTCTCCATACTCTGCGCCCTTTTGACGTTGGTCATGGTTTGGTCCGCCGCCAGAAGATATCTGGGCCGCCGCCGTGCGTTCGGTGCGGTGCTGGTCCTGGCATCTATGGTTGGATTCTTTGACGCCGCGCATAAGGTTCTGATTGATCCACTTCTGATGTTTCTGACCACATCGGCGATCCTCCTCATCTTTATTGGCCTAGAAAGCGGAAGAGTTCTCCCCCTTCTGGCGGGCTATCTGGCGGCGGGACTGGCTTTTTTGGCCAAGGGATTCATTGGCTGGGCCCTGATCGGAATTCCCGGGATCGCTCTTGGGTTTATCTACTTCCGGACCATCCGGCAGCACCCCTTTATTCATCTGGCCGGTCTGCTTCTTCTCCTTGCGCCTGGTTTTGCCTGGGCGGCAGCATTCTATGCCAGGGGAGGGGAGCTGCTCTGGCGGGAGTGGTTCATCGACAATCAGATTGGCCGCTTCACTGGTGATTCGACTCATCTTGGGCATATCAAAGGCCCATTCTATTATGGAGAACTGCTCCCCCTGGCGCTCCTGCCCTGGACTCCTGCAGTCATTGGCTGGATCATCCACGGCGGCTGGAGGGATTGGAGGCGGGAGAGAAATGATTCGAAAAATCTCCTTCGTCTTACCGCTGTCTGGTCCCTGGGCGGGCTTCTCTTATTATCCCTGGCCGGGACTAAGAGGAATATCTATCTCTTCCCGCTTCTGCCGGCTTTCGCCGTCATGGCGGCTGGCTACCTGGAGAAACCGGCTAAATGGGTAACGGAGGTCCTTCGGTTATTCACCGTTCTTCTCCTTCTGAGCGCCGTCTATTTATGTTTCTTCAGTCTGGAATCTCCTGCAGCGAAGTTTCCCCTGGCGTGGAACCCCAATTATTTCGCCTTTATTGCCGCTTTGGGGGGTATATATATTTTCAGAGCCGCCCGGAAAATTCCCCTTGTCCGACTGTCCGGTATTACCGCCGTTGCTTACCTGATCTATCAATTTACACTTTTGCCGGTGATAGATCTGAAGAAGACCTATATTCCCATGGTAGAGCGGCTGACGGATACTATTCCGGAAGAAGAGAGAGGAAGGGTCTGCGGATGGCAGACGGATGAGAGGACACTGGGTTCATTTGCCTTCTATGGGGGGATCTACTTGTCCGAAATTGCCGATCCCGCTCGTCTGGCCAGTATCCTCAGGGGCGATGACGGGGCATGCCGATTGGTTATCACCAGGAAAAAATATCTCCCGCCTGCCGGGTCGGATTTTCCGGATTACCGGGTTATTTCCCGGGGAGAGGCGGAAGGAAGGGACTATCTCCTGATCTCGGGTAGTGCGAAGTAGGTCTGGTTTGTTCGGAAAGCCTTTTAAACCACGAAGAACACGAAGTTCACGAAGGGTTATGTTGGGTAATATAATCAGAAAATCATATACTTGATAGCAAGAAGGGACTGATGTAGTGGGAGCGGAATGTCCAATGACCAATAACCAATTTCAGGAAATTGGAAATTGGAAGTTGGCCATTGAAAATTTATTATGGAGCCGAGGTAGGGGGAATAGAAAGTTGACTGTTGACAGTTATCAGTTGACGGAGAAAATTCATTAGTTTGGAGTCTTTGTTATATTTTTCATTCGTGTAATTCGCAAAATTCGTTCACGCCCAGAAAGGGGGTGACTTACTATAGGGTGACTTCTCCACACTTACGGGGAAGAAGTCCCGAAGCAGTAAAAGCTGGAGCTGCATAGCACGGGCAGCGGCTTAGGAAGTGATTCCGAAGGTCGGAGTCTGCCAACAAAGTCCGCACAAGGCGGGCGAGCAAGTATCCGGGTCGTAACGAAAGTGAACACAAAAGTAGCCTCGTAACGCGATAACTTCACCAGTCGAGCCTCTGCGAATTGGGCGAAGACAGTAGTGCCGATCCCAAACCAGCTAAAGGGAGAAGCAATGGTGACGGGGTGTAAGTGGCAACACGGATACAAAGTAGGTTATCAGACACTGGGGAGACCCTACTCATCACCGGGAGAAATCACGGTAACAAGGTAAGTCATATAACCGAAGAGGGAAAGTGACTGACAGGTGAGAGGGAGTCTTACGGGGTTCATATTAGCAATGACGGAAAGACAACATAACTTTCTGGAGCAAAGGGACCCAGTCATAGGCATTCCCGCGACGAAATTCCGAGGCAGGGCGGGCTTGATAAAACCCGTCGTTAGTCTGCAAGAGGTGAGGCGTAGGATTTACCTTGAGGCCAAGTCTGAAAAGACCTAGCATTTCTGGATAAAGGAAAGGCTGGGGTATGGTTATAAGAGGTGGAGTAAGGAAGTGCCACATAGAAGTCGGGTATAAAAACCGACGGGCACTACCAGAAAGCGTCTTAAAATTCAAAGTAGGAGTATAAACCTTTTGGCGAAGTCTATGGCAGGAGCCGTATGCGGGAAAACCGCACGTACGGTTCTGTGAGAGGGGGATGGAAATAGGGTATGGTGGAGATATCGAGGCACTCCCGGAGGAAACGGGGAGAAACAGAAGAATCAAACTTCCACCTGTAGCCA
>Ga0307990_1002846_pt1 | contig 13545 bp, 8 predicted proteins | sample EllFjometagen129_FD_203168 | JGI IMG/M metagenome (GOLD analysis project Ga0307990, IMG submission 203168) | Marine microbial communities from Ellis Fjord, Antarctic Ocean - #129 | ecosystem: Environmental > Aquatic > Marine > Unclassified | place: Southern Ocean | collected 2014-10-08
AAACAGGATCAACAGGATCAACAGGATCAACAGGATCAACAGGATCAACAGGATCAACAGGATCAACAGGATCAACAGGATCAACAGGATCAACAGGATATTACGCCACAACAGAAACAACAAAGTGCAGCAGAGGATGAAAAAGGACAACAAGATTGGCAGCAACAACAGCAATTGCGTATGGTGCCTGACGATCCGGGAGGTCTGCTGCGGCGCAAATTTTTATATCAGTACCAACACCGGCAACAACAAACTACGAGTGACAAGCCATGGTAAAATACAGTGTAATTATTGCGACATTACTCATCATAGTATCCAGCATCGCATTAGCTGCCGCCAGCACTCCCAATCAACTGACAGCCAGCGTTTCGCGTAATCAGCTTGGTATTGATGAGAGCCTGACTCTGCAACTGACCCTGAGCGGTGACAGCGACGCTGATCCAGATCTGACGCCATTAAATAAGGATTTTGACATCGCCAGTCGTTCGCAAAGTTCCAGCGTAAATTACATCAATGGTTCCGTCAGTCGATCCAAGGTTTGGAGTTTGGTACTACTGCCACGCCACAGTGGCAAGCTTACCATTCCAGCACTGTGCAGCGGCTCCAGCTGCTCGCAACCGCGAACAATCGTCGTCAGCGAGCAAGCGCCAGCAGACAACAGCAGCGCTCCAGTAATACTGGAGGCAGAAGTATCTGCCACCAGCGTCGTAGTACAGCAACAGCTGCGCTATACAGTGCGGGTACTGTTGCGCCAACCGTTGGCTCAGGCGGGGCTTTCTGAACTCGCACCGCAGGGAGTGGAAACCAATGTTCAACAACTGGGTGAAGATGTGCGTTACGCAACCCAACGTGGCAGCTACAACTATCGGGTGATCGAGCGCAACTATGCGCTATTTCCCCAGCACAGCGGCACCTTGCAACTACCGGCGCTACGCCTCGATGGTATTTTACCTGCCAGCAGGGCTACTACGAATTCTGCCTTCAACTCGCCATTCGACCCTTTCGACCTCATGGGGCAGCAGGGGCAGCGGATACGGGTACGCAGTAAGGCGCTGAGCGTAGAGGTTATTTCAGCTCCACAGCATGACGCCAAGCAGCCTTGGCTACCAGCACTTGATATACAATTAAGCGACGACTGGCGCACCAATCCACCTATGCTGACAGTTGGCGAACCGACTACTCGCACGGTAATCATCCGCTCTACGGGGCTAGCGGCGGCAACACTGCCAGAGCTAAACTTGAGTGTACCTGTCGGGTTTAAAAGCTATCCTGACAAAAGCGAGCGCAAGGACAGTAATGGCGTTGATGGCATCGAAGGGACTCTGACACAAAAAATAGCGCTGGTACCAACGCAGGCGGGTACGTTTACCTTGGCACAGACCAGTATACGCTGGTGGGATACCACCAAAGAACAGTGGCGCACTGCGACACTCCCCGCCATCGAGCTCAAGGTACTACCCGCGCAACGTGAAACTGTGGTTCCACCAGTGCCAACAAATGGTGCCGCTGCTACGTCACCACCGCCATCACCAGCAGAGACAACTGTTGCTGCCACGCCTGCTAAGAATCTTACCCCAGCATCATCACCAGAGCTAAATCTCAGCGCTACCTCGGTAGCAACGGATCTCAAGGCGAATATCTGGTTGTGGATTTGTTTGGTTTGCGTCATCGGCTGGTTAATGACTATCTATCTGTTCCGCCGCAATGGCAGGAATAGCGGCGGCAGTACAGACAAAAACAACAACACAGCCCATGACCATAAATACATGGCAACGTCAGCACCTGCACCAGCGGTCAACACCAAGCAAGGCATAACCACGCCACCATCGCTACAACAGGTTATCCGTTGCGCACAGTCACATCAGGCAGCAGATACACGGCGGGCACTGGCACTGTGGGTCACCACTCTGGCTGAGGAACAAGGGATAATTACTCTAGATGATTTTCTGCTCCAAGCGGCACAACCGCTGCGCCAGGAAATTGCTTTCCTCAATCAATATCTTTATGCCCACAACAGCACTATAACTGACAGCGCAACAGAGTGGAATGGCGCGACATTGGCACACGAGCTAGAACAGTGGCAGGTAAATGCTCAGCATTCACTAAAGGATAAAACTGTTGGGGGGAAAGCTGGAGAAGACTTGCCGAATTTTTATCCGTCATAGCATTGCATAACCTGAGTAGCACTAATCTTCCGCTCTGGTTTTATCCCCCTGTTCGTCATACTCGCGAATGCGGGTATCCAGAGGTTTTGCATAGAATTCTAGACTCCCGCCTGCGCGAGAGTGACGACCTTTGTGGCAATAGCAGAATATTAGTATTAATCAGTCTGTATAATGCTAGTTGAAGGTTCGCCCCCAGCTTATTGCTGGGCTGTCCAGAGTTTACTGCAACGGTGTTTAAACTAACACCAGTTATTCGCGCGCGCTTACCACTCTGTTTCGCCCCTCTGCCTTGGCCTGATACAGCGCATCATCTGCCAACTTGAGCACGCTGCGCATATCATCGCCGTGGAGAGGGAAAAGGGCTACACCGAGGGAGAGACTTATCTCAAGGACTTCATTCATGTAGACAATATTGGCTCTACGCTCAACTACACTGCGCAACTGTTCTGCTTTTGCCTGACACTGTCCCAGGGTGATGTCGGGAAGAATGGCAATAAACTCTTCACCACCATAGCGACAGGTGATATCGCTATCGCGGAAATGGTCACGTAATATTGTGCCCAACACGCGCAGCATTTCATCGCCAGCCTCATGCCCATAGGTATCGTTAAAGAGTTTAAAATGATCTACATCCATCATAATAATGCCCACCTGACTGGCATTACGGCTGGCACGGCTCTCCTCATGACGCAACACCTCGTCCATATAGCGCCGATTAAATAGCCCGGTCAGTGGGTCGCGAATAGACTGTTGCTGCAAACGCGCTCTTAAGCGTAAATTAGCCAGTGCACTGGCAATATACTCAGTTATATCTTCGATTAATTTGACCATGCGCTGCAGTTGAGGTTCTGGGAGCAGCTCATGACTAACAGACAGCACTCCGAAGGTATCGCCGTAAGCATTGATCGGCGTACAAATTGTGTGCGTCTGGATATTACCCCCCAAATGGGGGCAGGGCAATTTATCCTCATCGCCATTATAAACGTAAGTAGTACCTCGGCGCATGGCCATACACGCATCGTAATTATAAGCACTGCCCATATTTTGCGGCGCACAATTCCAATCGGCAACCACTTCCAATCTTTGCCCCTCATAGCCCAAGCTGAACAGCGCTCCGCTGGTTGCCGGAAACGCTTTATACAGAATAATTCTAACCGCGCAGTACACTTCCTCACTGTTGCGACATTCCTGCAACATCTCGTTGGCATTTTTGAGCATAGTTGTTTCTATATTATGCTGTTCCAACTGCGCGACCAACTGCGCCTGCTCAGCGGTACGCCCGGCAACTCGCGCCTCCAGTGTATCTATCTGATCTTTGAGTTTATCCACCATCAGATTGAAGCTATGAGCTAACTGACCGAGTTCATCAGTGCGCGTAACCTCAGCGTGCTCCGACAGATCGCCACCGACAATTTTGTTCGCCACCAGAGCTAACTTTTTAATAGCATGGGTAACATTATAAATCAGGGCAGCGCCAAGCAGCATGATCAACAAAATAGTCGCAATACTGATCTGGAATAACCGCGTAGCCAAGACTTTACCGCTGCTCTGGAGATCATCTACGTACACTGACGATGTTACGTAATAGTCATATTCAGGCAGATAGCGCACCCAGGCAACTTTTTGATAACTATAATTGCCCGGATCAGAGGGTTTATCCCACTGATACACCAGCCTATTATCCTTACTGTGCGCTGCCAACATAAGTTCCTGACCGATAGATTTTCCGGTCAACGGATCTTGTAAATCAGCAAAATTGGTCTGTTCTATATTGCTGTTGGGGTGGATGATCATATTAAGATCACCATCGAAAACATATAAATAGCCGCTGGTAGCGATACGCGCCGAACGGACAAATTCGCGCAAAAACGTGATCAACTCCTGTTTACGCTGACTGGTTTCCCGCTGCACATCTTCCAGATAAACACCGGAACCGATTACCCAACCCCACTGCGGCAAATCCATAGTGTAAGTCAGCTTATGCAAAGGCTCAGCTGCCCCCAACCGGTGCCAGAGATAATCGTAATAAGCGCCACCTGAGGCACGTGCTTTGCTGATCATCGGTGACATAATCAGTCGCCCATTTACATCCTTAAGTTGTTCACCATTTGTGCCGTTGAGGCTGAGATCAGGATGGTAGATGAAGTTAGCTGCGTAATCGCTCAGATAGAGGTAATCGTTGTTGGCATAGCGAAAGGCACTGATTTCGGCAATCGCCTCTTCTTTGGCCTCAGCATAGCTGAGCAAACCATGCTGATATTTTTCGTGAATACGCTGTACAGCCGTAGCCGCGATAGTGACAATATCCCGCAGTGAGCGCTTATGGCTTGCCATTGAGTAAGCTTCCCATGCCGCCAGATCTTGTTGCGTTTGTTTGAGCAGAGTGTAGATAGTATTGAGAGTGACTTTGCCGGAGCGTTCTTCGATCTTATAGATATGCTGGTCAACTAGAGGGATGGTAAAATAATAGGCGCTGGGAGCGATCAGAATCGCTGCTACCACTAACAACAAAAACAATTTAGCAAACAGGGTGTTTCTAAACATAGCAACTATCCCCAACTGAGATAAAGTGACCCATCCCTGCATATCGAGAATAGTATATCCGAAACAACCTGAAGTTACAAATCGTCCAACGCACCAGCGGCGCTAAATGAATCTATATGTGCAAGCTAGGAGTTACTTGCTGCCATAAAATGCAGCTGCCCGAGCAACTCACTCAAGGCCTCGTGCTGAACTAATTCAAGCTGCTCTTTTAGGACCGCGACTAGGATGTCTTCAGTGGTCAACGGATTAGCCAACACCGCCCTGAACACGGTGACACTGGTGCCATTATAGCGCGCCAGCTCCAGCGTAGTACGCGACACAAAGGTTTTACCTGCCTCGCGCTGATACTTCTGGACCATGCGGATTACTTGATTGAGCAAGATATTGATCTCATTCACTTTATCATCGTTTGCTTTGACAATAACAGCCTGCAACCAATCTGGATTATAGCGATAGGTGAGAATATTAAGTTCCGGTACCGTAATCAATTCGAAGTCTTTATGCGCTGATATCATATCGGCAAATTTCTGCGCACAGGCAATACCCTGATCAATTAGCAGCTCATAACCTTGACGACCAATTATCGACAACCCGGCATGGACCAGCATCGCCTTACCCGGACGGGACCCTTCCAGTGTATGGATACCTAAATCCTTGGATCCGTGGCGCAGAATATATGCTGCGTGGTGTTCAACAGCTGACAAAGCCGCGGGATCTTTAAACAACACCATCCCCACCCCCATGGGCACATACAGCTGTTTATGCCCATCAATAGTCACCGAATCGGCGCGCTCAATCCCGCGCAGCCGCCAACGATGAGTATCGGAAAACAGCGTGGGACCGCCCCAAGCAGCATCGACATGAAAATGACACCCCAGCTCTTGGCTCAGATCAGCCATTTCATCAAGCGGATCGACATTACCGGTTTCGGTAGTTCCAGCGATACCAACCAGCGCCAGAATTTTCTTGCCATCAGACTGCGCGATATGGCACTGATTGCGCAACTGGCGCATATCGATACGATTATTATCGTCAGTTGCGACTTTGATCAAATTTTCCCGTCCGATACCGAGCAAATCGATGGCCTTGCCCAGAGAATAATGACCGCGTTGCGACACCATAACCACCAGACCGCTACAATCTAGATGACGCATAGCATTAAGATAACCCTCTTGCGCTATCCCTTTAAAATCGCCCTTTGGAGCACACAAGCGATTGCGCGCCGCCCACAGAGCCGTCGTATTTGCGATAGTACCGCCGGAGCAGAACGCCCCCAGGGCACTTTGACTATCATGAATCCAGCGAGGATAAAAAGAGTCGTCTTCGTTATAAATCAAGCGGTGCAGCATAGCCAACACCTGGCGCTCCAAGGGAGTAAAAGCTTTTGAGGTTTCCACTTTTACCAGGTTTTGATTTAACGCTGTCATGATACGCGTCAGTGGCATCATGAAATACGGCATGGCCGAAGTCATGTGACCAATAAAGCCGGGAGACGCAGTATGTACCGATTGCGCAACTAACTTGTTGGTTACAAACTCGGTGTATTCGGAAACAAATGTCGGCTGTTCTGGAATCTGGGAATCGGCAAAATCTCCCTCTATCTCTTCCAATTCACGCTGCAGAGCAACAACGTGCTCCCGTAAAAAACCAGCAGCGTTATCGGTAATTGCTTGGTCTATGCGGCCTAAAGTTGAATCGGGAGCCTCCGGAACAGTAAAAATCCGGTACATGTTCGCCAGGTTAGCCTTGGCATTTTCTTTTACGTTTGGCATAGCAATATCAGTACATTAAAGTTAACGGTGTAAAACACTATCACGGTTACCAGACAACGCTGCAACTACATACACCACCTAGATAGACGCAATAACAATTAATCAACCAGCATTCCTTATATACAGCCGACCACCTTCTGTCAAATTTTAAACCACTGTTACACTAGAGAAAAGGTTCCCAGCACCATCATATGTAATTATCTCACACAAGAGGCACATATCTCCCGACATTAATCCTCAAAGCAAGCATATTACAGCTACAGCGCAATGGCGCCCACGACCCTTAGCCAGATAAACGGTCTGGTCGACACGCTAGAGTAAACCGGAATAATAGGGCAAACACCCGACGCAAGAGCAAAGCTATTCTACTTACACGTCTTTAGGTAATTCTTCATACTTATATCCCACACCATAAACCGAGTGGATCATATCTACAGTTGAACAGACAGCAGCAATTTTTTTACGCAGTTTTTTTATATGGCTATCGATAGTGCGGTCAGCAACTATGCGCTGATCCTGATAGAGCCCGTCCATCAATTGCTGGCGGGAGAACAGGTGTCCCGGCTTGGCAAACAACAATTTGAGCAATTGGAACTCAACCGCAGTCAAGTCAAGGTTGACACCATTAATCTGAGCGACGTAACGTGCTTCATCCAACTGCAAGCCAAAACTGGACGGTGGGTTGTCGGAACCAGCACTGCGGCGCAAAACAGCTTTTACCCGCGCCACCACTTCACGCGGGCTAAATGGTTTGCAAATATAATCATCAGCGCCGAGCTCTAAACCCAGCAGGCGATCTATCTCCTCGACCCGCGCAGTAATCATCACAATAGGCACATTGCTGTAGGAGCGCACTTCTCTACAGATGGTCATGCCATCCTTGCCGGGCAACATCAGATCCAACAAAATCAGCTGTGGCGGGCTTTCCCTTACATACTGCGTTACTGCCAGACCATCGGCTAAATGGTGGGTGCTAAAACCAGACTGACGCAGGTAGTCCTCAAGCAACAGGGCAACCCGCGGTTCATCTTCCACAATCAAGATATCGGTCATCTTCTAGCCCTCCTGATGCGCTGGCCGCGGTAACGGTAACTGTACGCAAACACACAGACCTCCGAGAAGTGAAGGCTGCGCTTGAATTGTTCCGCCATGCGCCTCGACAATATTCTGACAAATTGACAGACCCAAACCACGTCCCCCAGAAGCTCGATTACGTGATGATTCCCCGCGATATAAGCGCTCAAACAGACGCGGCAACTCAGAATCAGGCACGCATGGTGCCGAATCACAAATATTCAGCTGCAGCTCATTATTGCACTGTGCTACTTCAATTTCCACCCTGCCACCACTATCAGTGTAACGCAGACTATTCTCCAATAAATTGGTCAACAACTGTTGCATCCGTTCTGGATCTACCAATATGCTTGATTTTAGCGACGTAGCACATTTCAGCTGTAGCGTAAGGTTTTTCTCCAAAAAGCGATGTTCGAACAACTCAACGTTGGCAGTTATCACAGCCAATGGTGCCAGCGCTACCTTGTGGTAAGTTAAAGCTCCAGCATCGGACATGGACAACTCATACAGGTCATCTACTAGGCGCCCAAGGTGCACAACCTCGCTATGCAAAGTATCGATGGTGCGCGGTGAAAGTTCCCGCACCCCATCCTGTACAGCCTCTAACTCACCACGCAATACCGTCAACGGAGTGCGCAATTCGTGCGAGATATCTGCCACCCAGTCACGGCGCACCTGCTCGTTTTTCTGCAAAGTAATGGCCAAGCTATTAAAATTATCCGCCAAATGTCCCAGCTCATCATCACAACCAACTGGGATGCGCATTGTGTATTCTCCAGCGGCAAGTTTATACGTTCCCTGAGCAACCACCTGTACCCGCTTCACCATGCGATGCGCAATTGGCAGAGACAATAACGCCGCAGCCGCTACGGTAAACAGCGATATCCAACCCAAGGATTTTTTTTGCGCCGCCAAAAAACTTAACTGGTGAATATCATGTATCGCAGAGGGTGGATCATGTGCCAGAAAACCGACCAACTGCTGCTGGACATACAGCTGACGCAACTGCGGATTGCGTAAATGATTAGCACCAGCAACAGGCTGCTGTTCAACATCGAGTAATTGCAGTCTATTCTTCAACCCACCAGCGCCTGCACGACGCGAGCGCGGTCTAGCATCGTTAATTAGCTCATGTACACCATCTGCCAATAAGGTCGCCGACGGTGACAACAGCTCAGTAGCACGCCTCTGGTGCAGCACTTGTCGCCACGCCAATTCGTTACCACGCAGAGAATCCCAATTGCCATTTTTCTGATAATGCTGTTGTAAACTTTGCTCCAGCTGGATCAGAAACGGTTGTTCAATGGTATTTACGTAATTTAAAAATCCACGGTGGAAATTCCAGCGCACAAAAAGTGCCATGCTCAGCACTAGCACCAGCACACCAATAAACATGATAATGAACATTTTTTGTTTGATACCTAAGCGCATATTGGGCAATCCAAGCGTATTGAGTGTTTAATATTTAACCCAGAGTAATTATGCACATTTTTTCATCTGCTAGCGAAAAAACAACAAAAAGGACATCTTTCCTTTTTTCGTGCAAATTTCTTTCACATTGATTGTCTATAGTAACCTTAAAGCGACAGTAAATTGCGTAGCACAAGCATCATTACTCATACCAAGGAGAACAATCATGACAAAACAATCTTTACCCCACTTCTTACTGGCACTACTGGCACTTTTGCTGCTACCAATTGCGGCGTTAGCACAAAACCCTAGCGATGGACCGCGCCAACACCCGGTTCAAGCAGCAATCGAGGCATGCCAGAACAAAGCTAGTGGTGATAGCGTAGAATTCACTAATCGTCGCGGCGATACAGTTGCTGCAACCTGCACCTTGGTTGCGATTCCAAACGAGCCTCAGCGCAAAGGTAAGATGGGCAACAAACAACACGGAAAGATGGGAAATAAAAAGATGCACAAAGGGGCGTTTGGTGCAAAACTGGCGCAACTGCTGGATTTAACTCCCGAGCAACAAACACAAGTGAAGCAAATTCGCAGCAGTCATCGTGAGGACAACGCTCCACAACGTGAGGAGATTAAAGCTCAACGCTTGGAGCTGCATCAGGCAATGATGGCTCAACCTTTTGATGAAGCGAAGCTGCGTTCCATCATCCAGGGACAAAGCCAAGCACGCGCCGAAATGATGGTTGAGAACGCGCGCTACCGCGAACAACTATTCCGCATCCTAACCCCGGAACAACAACAAAAATGGGAGCAGCATCAACAACAACGCATGATGCATCGCCCTAATGGTGGAGCACAATATATGAATAATTAACAATTAACGGGACTGCCCCGCACAGTAGGTTACACCGCGGGGCAGGATTTTCATAATCTACGATACTGCCGCTATACATGACCAGCTAACCAGCATACAGCCGTTTCCACCCGCAATATTCTGTCACCAAAACTTATCGGCACAAATCCTGCGCTAATCAACTTGTCTATTTCGTACTGTATAAAACCACCCTCGGGACCTATAGCCACTGTTATCCGCTGCTTACCTTGGGCTGCCGCTGCCGCAAGCAACGATTGTGGGCACAGCCGCACAGCTGTTGGATGGGCAACATAGGCACAGCTTTCGGCAATTATTTGGTGCATATCATCTTCGACAAAAGGTTTAAATCTGTTGCGCAGCAGCACTTGTGGCAGCAGGGTATCTTTTGCCTGCTCCAGCCCTGTTATCAACTGGCGGTTAACTTCTTCAGTGCTTAATGCCGGGCTGCTCCAGTAACTTTTATCCACACGCCAAGAGTTACACACTATTATCTGCTTAATTCCCAGAGTGGTGGCAGTAAGTAGCACCCGCTTCAAAACCTTAGGTCGTGGTAGCGCCATTATTATAGTAAGGGGTAGCGGCCGCGGTGGCGGGCTGGCACAATCAACCTGTAAAATAAGGGTAGATTGATCCAACGCCAGAACTGTTGCGGACCCCATTAACCCAGACAAATTACCCACTTTAAGGGTGTCCCCTATTTGTGGTCGATGAATATCGCGCACATAGTGCTGACGGTAATCTGTCAGCCGCACACAATCATTAGATATATAATCATCAGGATAGAGTAAAATTAGATTCATTGCTTGCCTTGATCATCCATTATCCGACTAGACGCCAGATCAGTGTCCAGCCCATACTCACCCCAGCGCTGGTCGAGTAATTGCTCAATATCATGGTCAAGGAGTAGCAATTGACGCTGCTCTTTGCGCCACGCAGTCGTATCAATCTCCATTGTTCCACCAGCGCGCTGCACAATATCAGGGCGCAGCTGATTGATTACCCGCCAAAATACTCGTTGCGGTTGGCGTACATCAATATCTTCATCAACATAGATGAGTAATTTTGAGTTGCGCAGCAATATACTTGATCTGATCTGATCCTTTACCTGCTCCAACGTGGGATCGACCCGTAGACGGATCAGGGCACATCCATGAAAAACCGTTTCTTCTGGCATATAAATATCGACCAACTGCTCTATTTCACGCCGCAGCAGTGGCAAATAAAAATCGACAAAACAGGTACCTATCGCACTGCTCTCACTCGGTGGCACTCCAATAATACTAACTGGAAAAATAGCTTGAGATCGTGCACTTATACGCTGTAGCTCAAAAATTGGGCATAGCGCTGGCAAACTATAGAACCCCTGATGGTTACCAAACGGTCCATCAGTCAATGTGCCTTGTGGGCGCACCCATCCTTCCAGAATAAATTCACACTGGGCTGGGACAGGTAAACCATTTACTTCACTTGCAACAATATCAATTGGACGCTGTTGCAAAAATGCCGCAAATTTATACTCATCAGTACCGTCGGGTAAAGGAAATGCTGCGGCAAAGGTCAGTGCCGGATCACCACCCAGGAAAATAGTAACCGGCATCTCGATCCCAGCTTGTTGATATTCGATATAATCTTGCGCGCCATCGGATCCTGGGCGCCAATGTATACTCGCTTGCTTGTCGCTATGAATTTGCACGCGATACAAACCACAGGCCACCTGTGTGCTGGTGAAATTGCGCCAGACTACTACTGCCATAGATAAGTACACGCCGGCATCATCAGGGCATATTTGCAGGCGTGGCAGCTGATACAATCCAGTAAGAATATGCATCGGCGCTGACTGACTTAAACGTGGTTGAAACTCTTCATTGGATTGCAGCCATGTACAAAAAAGAGAAACACTATTGAGGTGCGCGGGCAATTGAGAGCTGCATGGACATAACGAGGTTTTTTGTCCAGCGGTGACTAATTGCGCGCAACGCTGTTTGCTGCCAAATAAATTAGCCAGAATTGACCAGTTACTACGATCAACAGCATTAAATAACAGTGGCGCTAGGGTAGGATTATTATGATAGCAACGGCGCACCAATGCAGCCAGTTCAAGATAGCCACTGATAGGAACACAGACAGTCGATATTTCAAAATATAACTGGAGATGGGATAGATGCTCACGAAATGAAGTGCATTTGTCATCATGGTTAAACATAAATCGATCACAAAATTTAGGTATAAAAAAAGCCCCGGTGAAGACCGGGGCTTTTTGATCATTTAAGCGATTAGAACAATGCTTGGCGTGCCAGCTCCATTATGTTACCGGGCAAAACCCCCATATACAGGACGGCAATTACCGAGATAACAGCACACACCGTAGCCCCGGGCAACAATTTAACCCACTCGAACTCTTCCTCAGCATCCTTGAAGTACATGAATACCAGAACTTTAAGGTAGTAGTACAATGACACAGCAGAGTTAAGTACCCCAATCACGGCCAGCCAGATATAACCTGCTTCTACGGCTCCAGCAAAAATATAAAATTTGCCGCTGAATCCAGCTGTAGGAGGTATACCCATCAGCGAAAACAGACAGATAGTTAACAGCACTGCCAAAATTGGTCTTTTATAGCCCAAGCCACGAAAACCTTCTAAAGTCAGGTTATCTTCACCCTTCTTACCAATCAACACGAGAATGGCAAAAGCACCGAGATTCATAAAAGTATAAGCCAGCATGTAGTACAGCACAGCAGAAATACCAATTTCATTGGCGGCAACCACACCGACTAAAGCATACCCGGCGTGGGCAATTGAAGAATAAGCCAACATCCGCTTAAGATTGGTCTGGTTCAGGGCAATAAAATTACCCATAACCATAGTAAGCACCGCCAGCACCCACAGCATTGCTTGCCAGGTGTCATGCATTGACCCCATGCTTACCAGCAAGATGCGCATAAATGCAGCAAAAGCAGCAGCCTTAGGCACCGCACTCATGAAAGCTGTTACCGTAGTTGGCGAGCCCTCATAAACATCAGGTGTCCACATATGGAATGGAGCAATCGCGATTTTAAACAGAAAGCCTGTTGCCATCAGCATCATACCCGCAACGGCCACAACATCGGTAGAAGCATCAGGGAACTGAGAGAAGAATCCGGCGATATCAACAAGATTAGTGGTAGCAGTTACGCCGTAAATCAGCGCCATACCATATAACATGAATCCAGTTGAAAACGCTCCTAGCAAAAAATACTTTAGGCCCGCTTCGTTAGAACGCTTCTGCCCGCGGAAAAAACCCGCTAAGACATACAGAGAAACCGAGAGCACTTCCAAACCAAGGAAAATGGTCATCAAATCAGTACCTGATGCCATAATCATCGCACCAACAGTACTAAAAAGGATCAACGGATAGAATTCACCTACCGGATAACCCTCACGCTTAATATAAGCATCTGACATAAGAAGTGTTAATGCTGCGGCAACTAAAAAGACACAGGTAAAAAATACAGCAAAATTATCCAGAACCACATGACCTGCAAAGCCTGCTTCAGGACTATTCCAAACAGAGATCGCTGAGAACGCTGTCGTTGCTAAAGCCAGCAAGCTTAGCCATGAAACAAGAGCCGTAGCCCCACGGCGAGAGAAAGCATTGATCAGCAACAAGGCCATGCTGAAACATGCCAAAATTACAGATGGCATGATGGCTGCAAAATTTATATTTT
>Ga0307990_1002847_pt1 | contig 13542 bp, 11 predicted proteins | sample EllFjometagen129_FD_203168 | JGI IMG/M metagenome (GOLD analysis project Ga0307990, IMG submission 203168) | Marine microbial communities from Ellis Fjord, Antarctic Ocean - #129 | ecosystem: Environmental > Aquatic > Marine > Unclassified | place: Southern Ocean | collected 2014-10-08
CCATTCCGCCTACTTTGGGCATGGAAAGGTCGGTAATGATAAGATCGTAGGCATTTGTCTTAATATCTTCAATTGCCTTTTCCCCGTTATAACATACATTTACGGCCTTACCTTCACTTGAGATTAGATCCTTAAAGACATCTGCTATAATTTTATCGTCATCTACTACAAGTATCGTAACTTTTTCTTCATCCATTGTAACTACTCAGATTGCCTGGTTCACGGTTCAGCCCGCCACAAAAACGGCGGGTAAAGGTTCAGGGTTATCTTTCTGCCGTAGGCAGAACAGACCTTTCATTCACTTTTGATAATGATTTACATATTATGAGTTTGTAAATTTTATACAAATATCTTTTCAGTGTTTTTCTTTGCGAGCTTTACGCCTTTGCCTGCCCAGTTAAATTCCGAAGGACAGCGAAGCGTATTTAACCGGGGCGCGAGATATTCTTGGTTCCCAGATGAATCGGGATTTCCGCCACACAGCACAGGCGGACAAATCTGCTACGCTCCAACCTGTTTGCCCTGGTTAGGAATTCAAAATCTTATTCAAAATCATATCACTAATTAGCCCAACCCTGAACGGTTAACACTTATCTATATCCCTTATCGGCTATTCCCCTAAAATCTAAAGCTAAAAATACAGTAACTACCCAGGTTGTCAGGTTGAAGGCTGAAGGCTGAAGGCTGAAGGCTGAAGTATTTCAACCTAACTCGTAATGATTTAATCAAACCATTCAAAACCTTCTCTGCCTCTATGACCTCTGCACCTCTGCGGTAAAAAAACTAAAAATTATTCCAGGAAACATTATTCTTTACCTCTAACAATCTATTTTTGACAGGCCTGCCCTGGCGCGACTTTCGTACAATTATGGTAAAGCCTTAATTAAATATGCTGAATGAGGCTGCTTACTTCTGCCTTGCAAGGCCAGGTCTGGGCCAGGGATTAACAGGATGAACTGGATTTTCAAAACAACCTTACAAATATTTTCTACTTGATTATGGTTTCAAGATTAAGAAGATAAACATCCGGTTTATCCTGTTAATCCTGTCTAAAGGTTTTTTAATAGGTGAACTATTACTAATTTTTTATCTGTGTACGAAGTCCGCGTTTATCCGCGTCCTGTTTTAATTTTGGGATTCACCAACAAAATTAATTAAAGTTTTTAAAAAATATATCCGATAAGGGCATTAAAGCATCGATAAACCGGTCTGGAAAGGAGGCGATAAGGAGACAAAAGGCCAGGGGATGTTTCGCAAGCAATCAATTATAAATATTTCGGCAAGAACTGCCGATACAAAATTCCTAGAAAGGAGAATTAATCATGGCTATGAATGACATAAGTTTAACAACAGGAATGAGGTCCAATCTTTTAAGTCTTCAAAAAACGGTTTCTCTCTTAGACCGCACACAGACTCGCCTTGCCACGGGCAAGAAAGTTAACTCGGCATTAGACAATCCGGTATCTTTTTTCGCATCACAAACTTTGCTCAGCCGTGCCTCAGAGATCGACAGTCTAAAGGATGCAATGGGGCAGGCGGTTCAGACTATTAATGCCGCTAATGAAGGTCTTTCGGCTATCACATCGATGATAGAACAGGCCAAAGGTATAGCACAATCCGCCCTGAGCGCCGATGATAGTGGGAGTGTAACGGTAACTGGAACTATAGACACTAATTTCACCGGAGATGATACAATTGCATTAGGTGGGGTGACATTAACGGCAACAGACGGAGGTACGGCGGGTGTCGGTGAATTTATATTGGGCGGTACTGCTGCAGAAACTGCAACGAATTTGGCGGCGGCCATAAACGACGTAGCGGATGATGGCTGGACAGACTTTGAATTTACAGCAACCGCCGCAGACGGGGTACTTACCATCACTAAATATACTGATAATGAGGCTGCAGATCAGGGGGCGCAAGTCGATGCCGCAGCTGGTGATATTGCCTATGCTGATGTCGGCAGCGGCGGTGGAGAGCTTTCCAAGGCGTTAGTTGAACCCGAAAATGCACTGTCTAGTGTACAAGCTCAGTACAATACCTTACTGACTCAATTGACAGCACTAGCGGAAGACTCCGATTATAAAGGCAAAAACCTCCTATCCGCTACTGAGGCATCACGGACAATGACCGTTGCCTTTGAAGGCACTGATTTAACGGTAACAGGCTTTGACGCAACCTCCACTGGTTTAGATCTTACAGCAGCCACATGGACTGGAGACGGCTCGATTGCCACTGATCTTGGTTTACTTGATAATGCCCTGGACACGCTGCATTCAGAATCAGCCAGCCTTTCCGGCAATTTAAGCATCATTACCGTCCGGCAGGATTTCACAGACAATATAATTGAAGTATTGACTACAGGTTCAGACGATTTGACGCTTGCCGACACCAATGAGGAAGGCGCCAACATGCTGATGCTCCAAACCAGGCAGTCTCTGAGCAGCACCGCCTTGAGCCTTTCGGCGCAGGCCGCCCAGTCGGTTCTGAGACTGTTCGGCTAACGGATAGATAGGGAAATAAAAGGCGGAGGAACAATTATTCCCCCGCCTTAACCACCAATAATGGGTGCAGTTTATGAACATTCAAATTTTACAGGGCATGGTTCATGCTGGTAAAGTAAAATCAGATTCAGGTAAGGGAGAAATTGCAGAAAGCAACCCTTCCATATCTAAAATAAATTTACCTGATGCGAAAGATAACACCTTGTCTGGCATCTCGAACGTGCCCAAAAAACAGATAGATTTAATTGAATTCTCTTATCCTCCCTTTTTTCCCTTGGGGGATACACAGGGGATTTACTCGGTCTTAAGCCGCCCCAATTCAGCCGGCACATCATCTGATTCCCTAAAAGCCCAAAAGTCAGCCCTTAAAGAGCACGATACGACAAATACAAAAATAATTGCCGAACAAAAACAGCAAAAAGCCGCCTTACAGAAAAACAGGCCGACCAAAAATGATGCGCCTGATGTAAAAAAGTCGGTTAGTCCGGGTAGTTTTATTGACTTGAAAATGTAATTCTAAGGGGAAAAGGGAAGGGTTTATGTCGCTTAAGATAACGCTAAAGCCGTATGAAAAATTTATTATAGGCGGTGCCGTAATAATCAATGGCGAGGCCAAGAGTGCTTTTATAGTGGAAAACGATGTACCTATCCTACGGCAAAAAGATATTATGACGCTGACATCGGCCGACACCCCCTGCAAAAAAATTTATTTTACCATACAACTGATGTATGTCAATGAAAAAAATCTCAGGGAGCATCTCGAAACATTCTGGGAACTCGTCAAGGATGTGGCAGAGGCAGCACCCAGCAAAAAGCCGCTGTTGCAAAAGATCAGCAAGCATATACTCAACAATCGCCATTACCAGGCACTAAAACTAACGAAAGAACTTATAGAATATGAAAAGGAGATAGTCAATCGTGTACGCCGCTCAACTCAATGCATATAAAACAGTACAAAGTTACAATATGTCTGGAAGAGAAATAGAAGCTGACGCCCTGATGAACTGCGCGCGTTTACTTTCGGATTGTCAGAATAACTGGGACGCTGTTGATCATGATAAAAAACTTGCCAAAGCCCTAAAAACCAACCAGTTTGTCTGGAGTATCTTTCAGTCAGAGTTGGCAAGGTCTGATAACCCCCTGCCAGTTCAGATCCGCAAAAACATTCTTACCCTGAGCGTCTTCATCGACAAGAGAATTATTCAAATCATGGCAAAGCCTGAGGCCGAAAAACTAAAGAGCCTGATTGACATCAATCTGAATTTGGCCGCAGGACTTTGTGTAAGTCATGCGGAATAAATCTTACCATCTTCTTGACTCCGCCATCAGGCTTTCGGTTTCCGCGTCTTGCAAATGGTTTTCAATCGCTGTATTGAGGATAACCAGGGCCTCATCCTTCTTTCCGTGAGCATGGAGTTGTTTAGCGAATTTGTTTAATGTCGGTGCTATCTCAACCCTTCTGCTCAATAGCGTTTGGAAAATGTGGTGAGTGTTTTCCTTTTTTCCCTCCAAGGAAAAAATGACCGCCGTCAAAAGCAATGCAGGTACGTAGTTAGGCATTGTTTTGAGCAGCTCCTCCAACACGCGAAACGCCTTTTCCAGTGACCCGGCGATTATCTCGCAATGCGCGTAAACATGAACATATTCTTTGAGCTTAACCTTGCCCCCCATTGCTTTCAGTGCTGAATCTAAGGCCTCTTCATAGCGGTCGAGTGATAAGTAAGCTGCGGCAAGCTGGATATAGATTTCGGATTTCAGATCATCGTATGAAACCTTGGCAATTTCCTTGTAGCCGACCAATTGAGGGCCCGTTTCTATAAGCGAGAGAAGCTTAAGCCACAGCCCCACGGCTTCGCCATATTTACCAAGCACCTGGGCTTGTTTGGCTAGTTCATAAATATATTTCACATTTGTCGGATCACTTTCATGCTTTATTTTTCCAAGCAGATAATACTCTTCACCCTTTTGTGCCTCACGTTCTTTATCTAATTTTCCATAGTGATGTACAATGACTGTGCAGGGGGAAACAGGAATTTTTGCGGCTTTTAATGAATTCTCCAATAGCTCGTGAACCGGGTTGGAGAAAAAGACATCCCTTCGCCTTCGAAAAAGTCGGATCTTTGTGGTTGGGAACCACCCTGGGCCTGCCTCCTCGGGATACTGGCCGCTATTTGGAGCCCAACCTATAACGCTCACATTATTTACATAATTTCTTGTAACAATGGAATAGGCCACAGGGGATAAAGATTTCTTACGTATCAATTTTTTTAGTTCATTAAAGTCACGAGATGAAATAACTTCATCTGCATCAAGGATAAAAATCCAGTCCCCCGTCGCCTGTTTTAGTGAGTGATTGCGGGCATCAGAAAAATTTCCGGTCCAGAAAAAATCGAACACATTGGCACCAAAGACCCTTGCAATGTCTTTCGTCTTGTCCGTTGATCCGGTATCCACAATAATTATTTCATCCACAATATCCCTGATGCTCCTCAGGCATTTTACAAGGTTTTTTTCTTCATTCTTCACAATCATGCAGAGCGATAAAGTTCTTCTCTTTGATCCTTTTTCAACACTTAGGGGGCCTATCTTACCCCGAATGGGAAGCGCCGCGTTCAGCGTGCCTTCGTCAACGCCAAACAAAGCAAGCGCATCTTCTATCTTTATTATCGCTTCATTAAACTTGCCCTGTTGAATGAGTATATCAATGGATAAAAAGGCAATGTTTTTATTCCCTGGATACAAACTTGATGCCTCATCGAAATCAGCCTTTGCTTCACTGAATATGCCCAGGGAAGATACAGCGGAATAATAAAGCGAGTTCACATCAGCAACTACTGGAGACAGGATAAATCCTTTTTTCAGATGGGCGAGGGCTTCCTCTTTTTTATCCATGCCCCAGTAAAGGACACCAAGGTTAGTATAGGCTTCTCCATAGCCCTGGTCAGCCTCCAGGGCCTTGCTGAAATAATCTGCTGCTGTTTCCTTCTCGCCTCTTTTATATGCCAGAACGCCCTTCAGGTTCAGCGCTGCGGGGTAGTTTTCACTCCGAGACAATATTTCATCCGCAATATCATCTGCTTCACTGTCCATGGCCAAACCTTCTTTTACATAGCCGACATATTCTAAACCCCTCAGATCATTTTTTGCATCATCAGGCATGGATTTAATAACCTCCCACGCTTCGGAAAATTTTTTGGACTCAATAAAAATAAGCGTTAGCATATAATAGATTTCTCCGGCATCAGGTGAAATTTTAATGCAGTCAATGAGTGCTTCAACAGCCTGATCGGCTTTGCCCTTTGAATAAAGCTCATCAGCCTTTTCCATGGCCCTGAGCACGGCCAGCTTTTTTCCCGTCTCGCTTTGCGAGCTTAGAGTCCATTTCGTGTCAATACTCTTTCTGTTGCCGGATATGCTATACCTGTAATCTATCTTGTTACCGATAAAATTCCGGCTTCCAAAATGATGAATAAACACATCCCCGGCGATATAATTTTTGTAACCGGCAAGGGCGGCCCTCAGGCAGAAATCATCATCTTCATAATTACCGGTGTCAAAACTCTCATCGAGTTTCCCAATTTCTTCGACCAAAGACCGTCGAAACAACATGCAGAAACCCACTATCCCTCTGAACGCAATACGTCGATGCCGGTGTTTCTCCCGAAACTGCGCAGAGAATTTATCCAGATAACCCACTGATCCGTATTCATCGGAAATAACCCGCTGCGGACCGCTGACATTATTCGTCATGGGCCCAACAATACCTACATAAGGCCCATGCCTCAAGCAATCCAATAAACCCGAAAGCCAGCCTTCCGCAACCACAACATCGTTATTCAAAAGAAGAATATATTCACCCCGTGACTCCTCAATGCCCTGGTTGCAACCTTTCGCAAAGCCTACATTTTTCCCGTTTTCAATCAGTCTGAAGTTCTCGTTTTCACCGACCAGTTTCCACAGCCATTTTACCGTGCCATCCGTTGAGCCGTTATCGACAAAAATAATTTCATGGTCCTCCGGCGTATGCTTTTGCAGGCTCTTTACGCACTTTTTTGTGTATTCGAGCTGGTTGTCGGTGAGGATAATGATGGACGTGGGAGGTAAAGCACTCTCAGTTTCTGGTGTGCATATTCCTTCGTGCAAAAATATTGTGTGTTTCTCACTAAAATAGTCCTTGTCATTATATGATGCACGTAATTTCTCTGCATTGTCAATACTATAGAAATTGAATACTTCATTCACAATAGTATGTTTTGTTAACTTCATGGCTCGGATAATAAAGTCGACGTAAGTAAAGTTTTCTTTCAGCCTTGGATCAAACAGACCGAAATGCTCAAAAAGAGGTTTCTTAAATGCAATACATGCCTCGGAAGCATAGATGAGCTCATGTCCATCAGGAACATTTTGCCGCATCCCCATCGAATCGAAAATGCCCAAGCCGTTATATGTTATGCCGGTTACTATGGCCTTACCATCGGAATCAATCATCTTTACACTGGCAACACCGATATCGGTGATATCTAAAGCCTTTTGTATTGACTGCAACCAGTCAGATTCAGGAAAAATGACATCCGGTCTTATGAAGACCAAAATGCCTGACGTTGCATGTTGTATAGCGGCGTTCAATGCTGCGCCATAAGAATAATTAGAATTAACCGAAACATATTTCCCGATACCGCTATCTTTAATTACTTCACCACTTCCATCAGTGGATGAACGGTCAGACCAGATGATCTCAACATCACTCAACGCCAAATTGGATAATTGCCTAATAAATTTTCTGGTATATTCGAGATGGTTATGAACTGGAATTATGAAGCTGAAATGTTGCACTATGCCTCCAAAACATGCTATAACAGGTTTAAATCATATACAGTGTCTACTTTTATGAGGAAAAAATTTTTTCTTCATCGCTTACCATTTCTCTAAAGACCCCTAAGGAGCTGGCCTTAAAATCTCCTTTATTGCTAAAGGTTTTTGCTATTTTGCCGATATATCTATTATTGAGGGTTCCTGTAGGGAAAAATGCGTGGGACCTTTTCGGCCTTAACCAAGCGGGAGACTAATGATAGAAATAGCACAAATCGCCGATGCCCTTTTTTCAACAACCATGACAAGCGCTTTTCAGATGGACTCATTGTCAGGTGACGCATTTGGACGCGGCATAGACGCAATGCTCGCAAAAGATTATACTACCGCTATTCGAGAGTTCAGATGCACTATTTCACTTTCTCCATTTTCAGATAATTCGTTAAAGGCCATTGAGTACCTCGGTAACGCCTATACTGCCCAAGGGAAAACTGGAGACGCGATAAAGATACTGCGCCAGGGAATCAAAATGTTTCCGTCCGCCGATGGCCTTAATTTCAACCTCGGCAATCTGCTCTTCAGCGAAGGGAGATACGAGGAGGCAACCGCCGAGTATACTGCGGCCGTCAGAAAAAACCCCACGAGCAGTGAAAATTATTACGCCCTTGGACAGGCCTATCTCACCTTGAAGCAGTATGGCAGCGCAGAGACACATTTCAAAAAGACCATTCAATTGTTACCGCGAGACTCTGCCGGATATTACGCCCTCGGCCAGACATACCGCATGACAGGACGCTACAGGGAAGCGGAGCAGCAACTCAATAAGGCCTTGTCCATTAAAAGCGACTTTCCTTACGTTCATTATGAGTTAGGGGCAATCTACGCTGAGCAGAAACAAATGGACAAGGCAAGCGAAGAACTCACAATTGTTGAAGAGAAGGCACCTGAGTTTCTCCTTGATCTGCAGAACAAAATCTACGAGAATTCAGATCCGCGTTTTCTGGCTGCATATTCGACGGACATAAATCTCTCTCAACCGCCGGGAACCCTCTTATCAGCCATCGATTCTTCACTTTCCACTCCAAACGCCCGGAAAAGCTTCACGGTCAATTTCGTTTTCGACAAAAACATGGATGCCGCTGTGGTTCAGAATATAGCAAACTGGGAGATCAGCCGCTCCACAAACTATACTACGGGAGGAGCCTATAACTGGGGGATGGCATTCCCCTCTTCTGAAATCAGTGTTTCTTCATTTCCCACAAGCGTTTATTTTGATTCGGAAAATAATACAGCTAATATTACCTTCACCCTTATACAAAACACTGCCGGGGACGGGACAATAGATCTTTCCCATCTTGTCTTCAAATTCAAGGGAACAGATATGCATGGGAATTCAATGGACCCACTGGCAGACGAGTATAACAGTATCTCCTTGATTGTGTAGCCAGGCTCTGGGTTGGCGATTATTTAATAAGGTTCAAAAATCTCCAACTCTTTTACTTTTTCTTCTAACTGAAGGCTAAAAAATTTAACACCTTTTAAACCCAGAAGAGGGCTGAGCGTATCTATACTAAAGGAGCGTCTTTTATCATTCGTGTTTTGTAATTACTCAGCAAATTGCCACAAAGCCTGCCCTGGTGCGACATTATTGGGATATTGTATATTGGTTATTGATTTTCAAGGATTTTATATCACATAACTACTTTGCAAACCCAGGTCTGGGCCAGGGGCACTAAGCCACAAAGATTATGAAATTACTGCATTGATGTGCCTGCGTGATATGCGGCGCAGTAACAGTAGTGAGAAAACCTGACTACATATGTATTTTTATAGTGATATGAGTCTTTTCTTCGTGTCTTCGTGGTGGCTGAACAGATACTTATATTTTTTTTAAAGACATAATCAGTCATAAAATTTTGTTTACAGTTTTAAAACGAAAATTTGCCGCAAAAAGTTTCAAAACCGCAAAATCGTTTAACATTACCCCCGAATTTTTTTAGCGTAACTAACTATTTGCAATCTCGTAAAAAGTCAAAATTCGTATTTTTACCGCCCATAACCAATTGATATTATTTATTGTGAATCCTGCTTTTTGTGAATTTTGCGCCTTTTTGTGGCTATGTCAAATATTTGGTTGACACTATTATACAAAAATGTATATTAACGTAATTAGAACGACATCACATATAATTGGTAAAAATATACTATTCTTCGGAAAGCAATCATATTATTATAATCGTTAGGTCAGTGCTGCTATGTATAAAGAGAAAATAGTCAGAAAATCAGAATTGTTACAATTAATCCTCCTGGACAATCTTTACGCCCAATCCGGATCAGAGCGTATTATATTTCAAGGCGGAACAGCTTTAAGATGGATATATAACGGACTAAGATTTTCAGAAGATCTCGATTTTGTAACAGACCTTCCCGGGAAAGATGTTGAAAACATCTTAGCCACTACATTCCAAAAGACTCAAATGGCCTGTATCGCCCAGTTTGGGCCCGGGCAATCAGAATTTAAAAATAAGAGCGGTCGAAAACAAGCAATCAAGACATTTTTTATATTTTGCCCTCAAGCTCAACGTGAAAGAATTGCTGTAAAATTGGAGTTCGACTTTCTGAAGTCAGGTCATAAACCACAGTTTCAAAAATTTATTTTGAGGGATTTGTCATCGGTAGTTGGCCTGATCACTGAGGGGAAATTAATAATCCCATACTCGAGCAGCATCATTTTGGCAGAAACCCCGGATGAAATCCTTTCTGACAAAATTAGAGCCCTCTACGAAAGAAAACACATCAAGGGAAGGGATATCTACGACATCTGGTCGATAAGCACACAACTAAAGGTATTTCCAAACTGGGGGACGGTTAGGGAAAAACTTGAAATGTATCAGACCCCTTTTGCCCTGACCAGGGCAATAAATTACTTTCAGCAAAGGAAGTCTACCTCAAGCATTTTAGGCGCACTAAAAAGTGATCTACCACGTTTTTTGCCACAGAATGTCATCTCAATACACCAGGAGAAAAATTTTAACGATTTCATCACAAATCTAAAGGAGGTCACATCACACCTTTTGGCTCAAGGAATGAAGGAATATTTTAAAGAATATGAAAGACGAAAAATCAACGCATAGACGATTAAAACTCCTTCCTGTACTTTTCCGTAAACAGGATGTAGAAAAGGTTACTCCTCATGCAGGTATGTTTTTGTCCCGAGCACTTCAAAAAGGGCTAATCCATCGTATTAGCCGAGGCAACTATATTAATTCCTTTCTCAATGGATTTCCTGGCGTGGAGGAAGTGGGATGTTTTCTAAAAGCACAGTGTTATATCTCCTGTGAATGGGCATTAAACTATCATGGAATCATTCTGCAGTCACCTATGGTATGTACGGTTGTAACATTAAACACATCCGTAGGAAAAAAACGGAATATTCAATATCAAGGGATCACCATTGAATTCTCAAGGATTTCTCCCTCTCTTTTCTTTGGTTTTACCTATGTGGATAGATTTTACATGGCTTCACCTGAAAAAGCCATTCTGGATACTCTCTACTACCGAGGAATAATTCCAGCCCAAGACGAACTGGAACTGGATGGAGTAAATTTCAATATGCTCTCAAAAATGGCCGGTTTGTATCCACCACATATTTCTCGAATTATCTCAGGCATGTCAAATTCAGCGACATCCGAACTTTACTGACCATAAGCCTCAGGAAACACCATTTTTCATTATCCCATTAAGGTCCAAGGAGATTAACCAAAACGCCTTTCTATATTGCGGGTTCCTGATATTTTATAGTAGTAAATTACATTTTTTAAAAAATCAGTCCCGGTAAATCCTCTGATTCGAAAGGTAGCTTTTTGTATTTTTATTGATGTCCCGGTTTCACATTTAAGCCTGACCTATGGCACGACTCCCGCATCTTCATAGCCTTTTCAGATTAGGAAAATATGTTTTGTAATATCCATAATCTCTTGTAAGTAATGCGTCACAATGTAATTCCGAAAAAGAGCCAATTATAAAATCTGAAAGAATATGTTGTCGAAAACGTATGTCACTATGGCAATGCGGACATTTTAAGCTAATCGATTTACCACAAACGGGGCAAACAAATCGACGTCGTCTACAGTACTCCTTCCATTTCTTTCCAGCGTAGGCATAGTCCCTGTTATTGCATATCTCAACTTTTATGCCCCCTCTAATAAAAATAGTTCCAAATTTAACTCGTTTTCTTCAAAAATAGGGTATAGCTCTCCGTAAACCATGCCACAGATAATCAATTCGTCATGTTCATCATGATGCTTTCGCAGCTTTTTTATGCTGCCATCATTTTGATCCAGGAGCAAATCAAGCAGGATGCATGTATCAATCGATATCTTCAATCCCGTAACCCCTCAATTCGGCTATTATTGTATCAGTAGTTTTTATCCCCTTAAAAGCGCCACGCCATTTTTCAATAGGGTCATAATCCGTACGCTTCACCAAGTAGAATTTACCTTTTTCCTCTTTAAATATTAAATTTAATCCAGGCATTATATTCAAGGCAGTTCGAACTTCATGGGGAATGGTGATTTGATATTTAGATGTTACTTTGCTCACCTATATTACCTCAAAAAAATAAGTCTTTTAATTTGTTGACCTTCATTTGGATGTCTCTTTATGCAGCAATTCTAATTATAGCGAAATAAGAGATTTAGCCGCAGACCCACACAGACCCACACAGACATTTTAGCCGAGCAAGTCGCTCGGCTAAAATAGTATCATCGCTTCGCGAAAAGAGGTAAAGGCTATAGGATAAATAATTTGTCCTTGCTTGCCCTGTGGAATGCGAAGCCTATTCCTCTGGGGTAGCTCCGGAAGATGGTACTGGGGTGGCTAATAAATTATCCCAAAATGAGAATTGCTGCTCTTTATGTTGGGCATTTGTAAAAGTTAAACCATTTCAGTATTTGTTCAATAAATCGAGGGGACCCCCCCACCCCAACCCTCTCCCGCCAGGGGAGAGGGGATTAATTGAGTGAAATTATTTAAAAAACTCCCTCCCCTTTGACGGGGGAGGGTTGGGGTGGGGGTGAAAAGCCCCAGTTTATTGAGCTATTACCCCTTTCATACCATTCATTGCATACCGTATGCTTAAAAATGTATACCACATATAAATATAACCGCCAACCACCTTTTCGAACTAATTTTTTTGTTTATCTTGAGCTTTTTTGCGACAATATCACAGTTTCCACAATGAGAAAATAGAATCATGTTTAACATTTTTATACAAATCTGTATTATACAAATCTGTATAATATATTGGTCCATTCACGGGTTCAGGGTTCAACGTTCAGGCCTGCCCTGGCGCGACTTCCATGCATTTTAGCTTAGTAATTATTAAATTTTCTGAATATGGTATTTAGCCCTATCTTGTAAAGCCAGGTCTGGGCCAGGGGTTAGGAAAAAGGTAACCGTTCACGATTCAAAGGTTAATTGTTTTACGATTTTCTCCTCTTTTTGCTTTTAACTTAAGCATAAATTAGCTTGACGTATCGTAAGAATCTAATGAATCCTGAATTGGAATCAGAATCGAAGCCTTGTTTTAGGAGAGCATATTTCATGCCTCCCTAAATCAGTCTAAGCTTGAACCTTCATCCGCCGTTCTTCTGGCGGGCTTAACCTCTGAACGGTGAACCGTGAACGGTTACAATATATTTATGAAATCGGCTGGGTTTAATAATTCGTCATCTGTTCGGAGTAAGAGGTTATTCATCTTATCTACCCAATTTCCTTCTTGACAATAAATTACAACATATTTACAATTTATTTTATGAATGAAATCAACTTTCCTTGGGACGATCAAAAAAAATCTAACCAATAAAAAAACACGGGGTAGCATTTGAGAAAACTCAATCAGTTTTTTTGATAACCATGCCATCGAATATTATGATCCTGACTACTCAAAATCTGAAGTTAGGTTCTTTATGTTGGGATTCTGCCGCCAGGTTCGAGTTTTAAAAGATTCAAGAGACAAGTAACCATTCGAATGTGTGTTGATATAATTGAATACTTTAAAAAGATGTCAGAAGAAACGGGAATACCATGCAAGAATCTCACTGTAACCGTTCACCCCCCCCTCAAAAAATTAAAAAAAAGGGAGACAAATGAATTTTGATTTAGTATGCTATTTGCGTAATGGATTATTTAACAAAAGACGACCTTGCGCAAATAGACCGAAGTTACC
>Ga0307990_1002848_pt1 | contig 13541 bp, 11 predicted proteins | sample EllFjometagen129_FD_203168 | JGI IMG/M metagenome (GOLD analysis project Ga0307990, IMG submission 203168) | Marine microbial communities from Ellis Fjord, Antarctic Ocean - #129 | ecosystem: Environmental > Aquatic > Marine > Unclassified | place: Southern Ocean | collected 2014-10-08
GAGTCCTGAGAACCAACTTCTACACCGATTGCATCAGAATCATACATTGCAAAACCATTATCAGCAGTAGTCGATTCAATTGCTCCCATTCCTTCTGAATAAAACCCAGCAGGACCAACAGTATCAATTACCCAAGGACCATCATTTGCATTTCCTGTGTCATATTCAGTAAACCACATTCCTGCATCAGAGAAATCGTCTTCCCAAATAATGTTAAGTTTACTAGTTTGTTCCACATCACCTTTCGTTTTGATAAAGTGTTGTGTACGTTTTTCCATAAGCGACTGTCCAAATACGACAGCAGCCATGAGCATAAGACTCATTAAAATTGTAATTTTTTTCATAGACATTTAATTTTTGGTTACACATAATTTTTTTCAGACTGCAATTTAACAATTTTTTTAGTAACTCCACAAAAAAATATTGATTTTATCATAATTTTATTTCTTTCAGCATAAACTATGTTGAATAATTATATTATTTTTGATGTCTAAAATAGAGGATTATGTACAATGATAAGTTTTATCTTGAAATTCTAAAAAATAAAAACTCTGTTTTTTCTGACTTGAGTGATGCTGATAAAGGGACTTTATTCAATCATCATTCCTGCAATCGATATAGGAAAGGCGAAATAATTTTCAAGGAGGGCAATCGCCCAACAGCCTTGATATGCTTGATTGAAGGAAAGGTTAAGATCTTTAAAGAAGGCGTGGGCGGCAGAGAACAAATTGTCAGACTGGCAAAGCCGGGCGGATTTATTGGTTACAGAGCCTTGTTTGCAAAGGAAAATTACTTGGCTTCAGCAATAGCAATTGAAGAATCTATTGTTTGTTCTATTGATAATGAAGATTTGTATCATATCATGGAAAGTAATGTTCAGATATGCTTGAAAATTTTGCAAATGACAGCAACTGAACTTGGATTGTCAAACACACGTACAGTAAGTTTAACGCAAAAACACATTCGCGGACGTTTGGCCGAATCCTTATTGTTTTTAATTGAAACTTATAATTTTGAGGATGATAACTCCACAATCAAAGCGTATTTATCCCGTGAAGACATTGCTAATTTGTCAAACATGACAACCAGCAATGCAATTCGCACTTTAAGCACATTTGCCAGCGAAAAAGTAATTTCATTGGATGGTCGCAGAATAAAAATAATTAATCTTTCAAAACTCAGAAAAATTTCAGAATTAGGATAAGTTAATTCGCACTCAAAATTTTCTTCACATTTTCTGCAATAGCTTTCCCGTCGGCAATACCGGCTAGTTTTTTATTCGCAATACCCATTACTTTACCCATGTCCTGCATACCTGCAGCTCCAGTTTCCTGAATAATTGCTTGAACTGCCTCATATAAAACGTCATCAGACATCATTTCCGGCAAATATTTTTCTATCACTTTGGCTTCTGCAAGCTCTAGCTCTGCCAGTTCTTCCCGATTTTGTTGCTGATAGATTTCAGCTGATTCTTTCCGTTGTTTATGCAATTTTTGGAGCATTTTATTCTCGCCTGCTTCATCAAGTTGTTTTGCATTTTTATCGGTTTCATGCAATAAAATTGCGGCTTTAATTGCTCGCAAAGTTGAAAGTGCAATGGTGTTTTTTTCACGCATAGCAACTTTCATATCAGTCATAATTTTTTCTTTCAATGTCATAATATTATTCATTTTTAGGTTTTGAAGAACGCAAATATGCTGGTTTTCCTTCTAAATCATTTAATTGATTGTCGTCATGCAATTCATCTAAATTGCGAAAGCGGGAATATTTATTTTCATCATCTTTGGGGGAAATCTCACTCTCCGGCTCTGGGAATAAAACACCTTGCTTTCCGGAATGACTAGAAGTTTCTTTATTCTTTTTGTTTCCAGAACTACCTCCGGTGATTACTTTTTGTGTCCGAGTATTTTCATACAATCCGCTTTGCATTTCAAATCCAGTTGCAATGATGGTAACATTTATTTCATCCTCAAGTCTTTCATCAGGTCCGGTTCCCCAAATAATATTTGAAGAATTTCCGACTGCATCTTCCACATATTTAGTAATGACATCCACCTCATCCATAGTGAGTTCCTTATTACCAAAAGTCATATTTAACAAGATATCACGGGCGCCTTTGATGTCATTATCATTTAACAATGGGGATGTCAAGGCCTCTTTAATTGCATTGATTGCTCTGTCTTCGCCATCGGCAACTGCAGACCCCATAAGCGCCACACCACTCTCTTTCATAACAGTTTTTACATCTTCGAAGTCAACGTTAATGTATCCGTGCACGGTAATAATTTCAGCGATTCCACGCGCAGCGGTAAGCAAGACATTATCAGCTCGTTTAAAGGCAGTTGAAACGCCTTCCACCCCATAAATTACTTTGAGTCGTTCATTATTTATGATGAGCAAACTGTCAACATATGGGCGCATTTCCTCTATGCCGTCTTTTGCATTTTGGACGCGTTTATTTCCTTCGAATTTAAAAGGAATTGTAACAATTGCAACAGTAAGGATTCCACGTTCTTTTGCAGCTTTTGCGATGACTGGAGCAGCTCCGGTACCAGTTCCGCCACCCATTCCTGAGGTAATGAAAACCATTTTGGTGTTGCTGTCCAGAATTTCCTCAATTTCTTTTAGACTTTCAATGGCGGCTTCGCGACCTTGCTCAGGTCTGTTTCCAGCACCAAGCCCCTCAGTGAGCGTTTTTCCGAGTTGGACTTTTATCGGCACGGGACTGTCTTTCAGGGCTTGCAAATCAGTATTACAAACTACAAAATCGACATCGCAAATTCCTTCACGGTACATTTGATTGACAGCGTTACTTCCGCCGCCTCCGACTCCTATCACCTTAATGATGGAGTTCTTTGTATTTTCGAATTCAAAAGTATATTCAGTCATGATACTATCGGTTTATTCGTTATCAAAATTATCGTCTTCTTCGAGCGACTTCACAATGGTATTTTTGATTTTCTCAAAGAATTTTCCTCGTTTAGATTTCACTTTCGGATTTTCTGCTTCCTCCTCTTCTTCAGATTCCGCTTCATCTTCAAACAACAAATCAGGAATTTCTGCTTCATGTGCTTCCTGAGTTAAAATCTGGTCATATTGAATAATTAAACCAACTGCAGTAGAAAACATTGGTTCGTTTACTTCATCAACAAATGGTCCAAAAACATGTTCTCTCGGATATCCGACAATCACGTCGTAGCTAGTAATTGATTTAATAAGTTGTGACAGATTTTTAAGTAAGGCACCACCACCGGTAAGCACAATTCCGGCACCAAGTTTATCAGCATATCCTGACTCTTCCATTTGAAATTTGATTGTATACACAATTTCTTTCATACGCTCCTGAATAACATAGACTAAATCATTCAGGGAAATATCTTTAGCTTCTCGTCCTTTAATCCCGGGCACCTGAATTGTGACATCTTTTTGCGTTTTACTTTGGATAGCAGCACCGTATTGAATTTTCAACTCTTCGGCCTGAGATTCCAACACATGAAATGCTTGCTTAATGTCGCTTGTTACAACATTACCGCCAAGCGGGATAACAGCAGTATGTTGCAACGTTTTATTTTGATAGACCGCAATATCCGTTGTCCCGCCACCAATATCAACGAGTGCCACACCCATTTCTTTTTCACGCATAGAAAGGACTGCTTCAGCAGAAGCGAGTGGTTCGAGAATTAATTTTTTAACATTTTTATCGACTCGACGGACACAATTTTTCAAATTTTCGATGGAGCCAAGTTTCCCCACTACCAAATGAAAGCGCCCTTCAAGCTCCTTTGCAAACCATCCAACCGGATTTTCAACATTGTCCTTATCATCAATGCGATATTGTTGGGGAATTACATGTAAAATGGATTCCCCCGCACCAACCTGAGTATCAAACATGCGATTTTTCAAATACAGCATATCTTGTTCATGAATAATGCCGTCTTTAGCACGAATGGGAATTTTCATTGTATTTTTAATGGACTTCACGTGTTGGCCTGCAATACCGACAACCACATCTTTAGTGCTTAAATTAGTCCCTTCAGCCATTTTATCCACAGCAGTGCGAATGGATGAAACGGTTTCCTCTATATTCATTACCAGGCCACGCTTTATCCCATAAGAGGGACATGTTCCCATTCCAAGAATTTCAAAACGACCTTCCGCATTTTTTCGTCCGATGACTGATACGATTTTGGTCGTCCCGATATCTATTGCTCCAAGCAACTTTTGATTTTCTTTATGATTCATAACATTTTATTATTTAGAACAAACAACCTGATTGCTATATTTCAAATTAATCTTACGATAATTTTTCCAGCCATATTTTGGAAATGCTTCCAGATAAATGGCTCTTAACTTTTTCATTTTATACGAATAATCATCGAGTTTTCCAAGGATAATAATATTGTCACCAACTCGAGGAATTAACTCAAATTCGTGTTCCGAATTTATATAAATCTGCACAAACAAATCACGCCAAAGCACATCATGATAAATATAATCTGCGAAATTGATAATATCCTGCATGTCAAAATCCAATGCTTCAAGTCGTAATGTGTCATTCCCCAGCCTGAATGCTTGTACCAATGTATCTGGCAAATATCCGCTTAAAACCGGAACATCAGCCGTATAATCGTAACCCACTGACAATAAACCCAATTCCTCATCGACATAATAATGCATGTTGGTTTGTGTAATGATGCGTAGAACGGGATTTCGTTGAAAAATATCGAGATGAATGACTCCATTCATATCGAGATAAACTTCGGCCTTTTTGATGGCTTCATGCGATTCAATACTATTTTCTATTTTCAATAGATTTATTTTTTTTATTGGCTTATTCAGCGGATACAGTGAGTCTCTTTTCAGCAAAATAAATACTTCGCTTGTATCAACAAACTCATGTGCTGTGTCAATATTGCATACAATTTCATTACAGTTTTTGTTCAACCGCTCACGACGGACAAAGCCAAGAATAAGAAATAGATAAAGGATTAAACCAATCCATTTCAGCAAGACAATTATGAACTTTTTATTATCCATAAAATACATCTCTTATTTTGGGTACAAATCGATCAATATCGCCTGCTCCGAGCGATACAAGCACATCCAAATCCATGCTTTTAATTAGTATCAACAATTCAGACTTTTCAACAAGAAATTTCTGCGGATTTTCAATTTGTCGAAAAATCAAATTTGAATCCACTCCTGTAATTGGCTCTTCCCTAGCCGGATAAATCGGCAACAAAATAAGTGTATCAAATTTAGAAAGTTCGTTTGCGAATGCAGATGCAAAATCGTTCGTACGACTGTACAAATGAGGTTGAAAAATTGTGGTGAGTCTTTTCCCGGGAAAGGTATTTCGTAAACTTTCGTATGTTTTCCGGATTTCTTCAGGATGATGTGCATAATCATCTATATACACAAAATTAGGACGATTCACTACGATTTCAAAACGACGCTTAATACCGGCAAAACTTTGCAACGCCGACCTAATCGACCGATTATCAATGCCATTAATTAACGCCATAGCAGAAGCAGCAATCGCATTTTCGCAATTTAACAATCCGGGAACTCCCATTTTCAAACCAGAGATTTCACCATTTGGGGTTTGCAAATCAAACTGATAAAACATTCCGTCAAGGGTGAAGTTTTTTCCATAAAAATCAGCGTCGCAATCATCCAATGCATAACGGTACAGCTTTACTTTGGTTTTGATCTGTAGGCCTTGCTTAATGACAAGACAATCTTTATTAGAATCGGCAAATTTCTGAAAAGTTTTTAATAAATTTTCGTGTGTTCCGTAAATATCCAAATGATCGGCATCCGTACTGGTAATGATGCTACAATTGGGCGTCAAGTGCAAAAATGAACGGTCAAATTCATCGGCTTCCACAACAAGTTGATTGCTATTTTTGGCACCCACATAATTGGAGTTAAAATTTTTAGATATCCCGCCAAGGAAAGCATTCGCCTTTGATTCGGAAAATTGCATTAACCAAGCAAGCATTGTAGAAACTGTGGTTTTCCCATGCGTTCCGGCAACGGCAAGCGTAAACATATTGCGACTTAGCAATCCAAGCACTTCTGCACGTTTAAAAAGCTGAAATCCCTGATTTATCAACGCATTTTTTTGCACATGATTTTCAGGTATGGCCGGCGTAAAAACAAATAAACATTGTTTAGCATTCAAGAATTCTGATGGAATCAATTTTGGGTCATCAACATAATGAACTGACATTCCTTCTTCAACCAGCGCTTTTGTTAAAGGCGATACGACACGGTCATAGCCGGCAACCATTATTCCATTGGCATGAAAATAGCGCGCCAGGGCACTCATTCCTATGCCTCCGATACCGAGGAAATATGCATATTTTATGTTTTTCAGTTCAATCATTTCATTAAATCAAAACAACAACTTACAATATCATCCACTGCATTTGGGCGAGCAAGTTTTACCATATTTTCAGAAAAACCATTTTTTATTTTTTCATCGTTTATCAAATCCAATGTTGCAGGAATTAGGTTTTCACGGGCTTCATTATCGGGAATTAGCAATGCAGCGTCAATATTTTTCAGTGCCATGGCATTTTTTGTCTGATGATCTTCTGCTACATTAGGTGACGGAACAAAAACTGTTGGTTTACGCACCAGACATAATTCTGAAATTGTACTGGCTCCTGCTCGTGAAATCACAACATCGGCAATTGCATAGGCAAAATCCATTTTATAAATAAATTCTCTGACTTGAATGGATTTTTCAGATTCAGGAACGCTTTCTCTAGCTTTTTGATATCCTGTTTTGCCGGTTTGCCACAACACCTGAATGCCGGCATTTTTTAGTAGCTCCCAGTCTTTAGCCATACTATTGTTTATGGTTTTTGCCCCCAAACTACCACCCACTACAAGCAAAATTGGTTTGTCGGGTTGAAATTCAAAATATTTCAGTGCCTCCTGCTTTTTGTCCAGAATGCTGAGTATATCCTGCCTCACAGGATTTCCTGTAAATACAATTTTCTTCTTTGGAAACCAGCGCTCAAGATTATCATAGGCTACGCATATTTTATCGACAGTTTTTGCCAGTAATTTATTAGTAATTCCGGGGAAAGAATTTTGTTCTTGTATTAATGTCGGGATTCCCTTTTTTGAGGCGACTCTGAGCAAGGGACCACTGGCATATCCTCCCACCCCAATAGCAAGGTCTGGTTTAAATTGATTAACAATTTTCCGTGCTTTTATCAGGCTTTGAAATAATCGGAAAACAAATTTAATCGTATGCAGCGATAATTTTCGACGTAAACCAATGACAGGAAGTCCGACGATATCATAGCCTGCCTTAGGAACTTTTTCCATTTCCATTCGCCCGAGTGCACCGACAAAAAGTATTTCAGCATCGGGAAGTTTTTCATGTATCCCATTTGCAATACTAATTGCAGGATAAATATGTCCTCCGGTACCTCCTCCGGAAATAATAATTCGTTTTTGTTTATTCATCATCTTCATTAGTTTCTATTTTTTCAGACGACATTTCCTGCACGATTTCTTGTTTTTGTGCTTCTCTGCTAACACTAAGTATTAGCCCGAATGCTATGCCGATAAAAATGAGCGATGTCCCTCCCATACTTACAAAAGGCAGTGTTTGTCCGGTTACGGGAAGTAAATTTACGGCAACAAGCATATTTGCAAAGGCTTGAAAGGTTAGTGAGATAACTAATCCGGAAACCAAATATGCAGAAAATCGTCCTTTTGTTTTCCGAATGATATTCACAGCACGTGAAAACAAAATTACATAAAATAAAGGCACAACAAGTCCACCTAAAATAAGCCCCCATTCCTCAACAATAATTGCAAAAATGAAGTCAGAATATGGATGCGGCAGAATATTTCTTTGCACAGATTTCCCTGGACCTTGCGGCAGAATTCCACCAGAAGCAATGGCAATGCGTGCATGATCGGCTTGAAAATTACTGCTATCATCTCCGGAAACGAAACTTTCAATTCTGGCTTTCCATGTATCAACACGCCCACTGTTAGGCATTGCTATCATGACAAGTACAAATAAAGTTCCTGCAAGTATCGCAATACCAATCATCCCAAAAATATATTTTCCTTTGATTTGCGCGACAAACATCATTACGATAACAACACCAAACAACAAAAATGCAGTTGAGAAATCGGCAGGAAAAATCAGTCCGCAGACAATAAATACCGGTAGCATAATAATTTTAAATGCTGATTTAAAATTCACAATTTCCAGCTTTCGTTTTGCAAGCAATCGTGCCAGATACATAATAAGAGCAATTTTAGCAAGGTCGGATGTTTGGAACGAAAACCCACCCGGTAGTGTCAGCCAGCGAGATGCGCTGTTAAGATTTGTTCCGATAAGCAAAGTTAGACCAAGCAAAATAACGGCTAGGTAATAAATGTATTTTGACAGTTTACTAAAATAGACGTAAGGAATTCGATGGATAAGATAGATTGCAAAAAAAGACACAAGGAGCAAAACGACATGTTTTACCAGATAAAATGACGTATTTCCAGCCTGCATTTTATATGCAAGCATTCCTGAAGCTGAATAAACAGCTAAAGTGGAGTATAGCGCCAAAAGGAAAAGAACAATCCAAATGGCAAAATCCCCTTGCAGATATTTGCTGAGACGTTTCATTATAATGCTCTAACTTCAGCTTTAAATTGTTGTCCTCTATCTTCGTAATCATCGAATAAATCAAAACTAGCGCAAGCCGGGCTAAGCAATACAATCTCGCCTTCTTTTGCAAGATAATAAGCCGAATTCACAGCATCTTTCATACTATCGGTATCGACAATAACATCGACTACTTTATTGAAGGCCTTATGAATTTTTTTATTGTCTTTTCCGAGACAAACTATGGCTTTGACATTGCGCTCAACCACCTCAAGCATTCCTGCATAATCATTGCCTTTATCAACGCCACCTACAATCCACACGACAGGTCTTGTCATACTTTCTAGGGCATACCATGCAGAATTTACATTGGTAGCTTTCGAATCATTAACAAATTCGATTCCGTGAACAGAAATAACGGGTTCGAGTCTGTGTTCCACATTTTTAAAATCCATCAATCGCTCTCTGATGGTTTCTTTTTTTATTCTAAGCACTTGTGCAATTGCTCCTGCTGCCATTGAATTATAGGCATTGTGAGCACCGGGTAGTGCTAAATCTTGTACTGCCATATTGAATTTGTTTTTTAGGTTAAACTGAATTGTTTCTTGTGATTTAAAAACCGCCATGTCAGACTCAAGCGGGCTAAGACTAAAGGGAATTAGTTGCATTTTGGGATTCCGTAATTTCATTTCTTTTTGAATCACCATGTCGTCTGCGCAAAAAATAAAATAGTCCTCATGGTTTTGGTTTTGTGTAATTCTGAATTTTGAATTAATATAGTTTTGAAAATTAAACTCGTAGCGATCCAGATGGTCCGGCGTGATATTCAAAAGTACAGCGACGTCAGCTTTGAAATTAAACATTCCGTCCAACTGGAAGCTACTGAGTTCTAAAACATAATAATCGTAATTTTCGAAAGCAACTTGCATTGCCATGCTTTTGCCTACATTTCCACCCAATCCGACATTTAGCCCTGCATGTTTCAGGATGTGATATGTCCATAAACTAGTGGTGGTTTTGCCGTTGCTTCCAGTAATGCATATCATTTTTGCATTGGTATATCGCCCTGCAAATTCAATTTCTGAAATGATAGGTATATTTGCAGAAAGTGCAGCCTGAATAACCGGAACTGTATCCGGGACACCGGGACTTTTAATGATTTCATCGGCTCGTAAAACAGTTTGCATAGTATGTCCGCCCTGCTCAAAATCAATTTCATGTTTGATTAGCAGTTCGCGATATTTTTTCGGAATTTGTCCAAAATCAGAAACAAGCACTTCATGGCCATTCATTTTGGCCAATACAGCAGCACCTGTACCGCTTTCTCCGGATCCTATGACAACAATTTTACTCACTTTATCTCATTTTAAGCGTAACAATTGTAAATACAGCCAACAAAATGCTGACAATCCAAAAGCGTGTTACAATTTTTGCTTCCGGATATCCTTTTTTCTGATAATGATGATGCAAGGGTGACATCAGAAAAATCCTACGACCCTCGCCAAATCGTTTCTTTGTGTATTTAAACCATGACACCTGCAACATAACACTGAGGCTTTCCATCAAAAAGACACCACAGAGAATCGGAATTAAAAGTTCTTTACGAATAAGGATGGCAAACACGGCAATAATCCCTCCAATGGTTAGGCTTCCGGTATCCCCCATAAAAACCTGAGCGGGATAGGAATTGTACCAAAGGAATCCGATAGTTGCCCCAACAAACGCACTCATAAAAATTACGAGCTCACCAACATTGGGGATATACATAATTTTGAGATAATCTGCCGTAATAAAGTTACCGGAAACATAAGCCAGAACCAGTAAGGTAGCCCCAATAATTGCCGAGTTTCCGGTGGCAAGTCCATCTAAACCATCGGTTAGGTTTGCGCCATTGGATACCCCGATAATAATGATGATTACAACCACAATAAAGGCTATCCAAGTCCAGATTCCCGGAGTATCCAGAAACCATACCAACCAACGATAATTCAATTCGTTATTTTTCAGGAAAGGAATGGTTGTACGGGTGGATTTATGATCTATATAATCGGTGGTTTTTTCACCATTCGCTTCAGATACATTCACCATGTTTTCAATTTGCATTTCCGGAGTAATGTCTTCCACACGGTCACGAACCAGAGCAGAATCGGAGAAATACATAGTTCCGCCGACAATCAAGCCCAAAACAATTTGTCCAAGAATTTTAAATTTCCCTGCAAGCCCTGCTTTATTCTTTTTAAACACTTTAATGTAATCATCGATAAAACCAATAACCCCAAGCCAAACGGTAGTAATAATCATGAGAATGATATAGATATTATCAAGCCTTGCAAACAAAAGTGTTGGTACGAGAATGGACAAAATAATTATCAGCCCACCCATTGTCGGGGTTCCTTTTTTCTGCAATTGCCCTTCGAGCCCTAAATCCCGTACGGTTTCGCCAATTTGCAAACGCTGCAAATAATTAATAATTCGTTTCCCGAATACTAATGACACGATAAGTGAAGTAATCACCGCGAGTCCCGCCCGGAATGAAATGTACTCAAACATCCCCGCTCCCGGGACATCTAATTGATCTAAATATTTAAACAGATAATAAAGCATAAATTAATTTTTTATCAATTCGCGAATGACTTCTCTATCATCAAAATGATGTTTCACATGATTAATTTCTTGATATGTTTCGTGTCCTTTTCCAGCGACAAGTATCAGATCTCCGGGTTTTGCAAGCGACCAGGCAACCTTAATTGCAGCTTTTCTGTCACTAACACGTAATACGTTGAGTGCTTTGTCTGCCGGTATGCCTTTTTCAATATCATCGAGTATTTTTTCCGGATCTTCCGTGCGTGGATTGTCGGATGTCAGTACCACTTTATTTGACCACAAGGCTGCAATTTTCCCCATTTCGGGACGTTTATCCGGATCACGGTCTCCACCGGCTCCCACAACAGAAATTATGGATTCCCCGCCAAGTTTAAATTCATTGAGTGTCTCCAGAACATTTTTCAAAGCATCGGGCGTATGTGCATAATCTACAATTGCAGTAATCCCTGACTCTGAGCGAATACTCTCCATTCTTCCCTCAACCGATTTCAACTTACTCAGATTGATAAGCATGTCATTTTTTTCTAAACCGAGAAGCCGTGCTGCGGCATAAACTGCCAACAAATTTGACGCATTATAAAGTCCGAGGAAAGGAGTCCAAATTTCAGTTCCGTCGATGAATAACTGCATCCCATGAAAATGCTTTTCTTCAATTTTCAATCGAAAATCAGACATGCGTTTGAGTGAATATGATTTTTTATCGGCTTTACAATTTTGAATCATCACCACTGCATTTTTGTCATCTGTATTTACTAAGGCAAAAGCCTCTGCCTTTAGCTTATCGAAGAGTGATTTTTTTGCATTCAGGTAGGATTGAAAATCTTTGTGATAATCCAGATGATCATGGGATAAATTTGTAAAAATTGCACCATCAAAATCCAGCCCGGCTACGCGTTTCTGATCCAAAGCATGAGAGCTCACCTCCATAAAGCAATATTGACAACCGGCCTCGAGCATTTTCCGCATTAATGCATTTATTTGCAATGGATCCGGAGTGGTATGAGTTGAAGGAATTTCTTCGTTATGGACATAATTTCTAACCGTTGAGAGCAATCCGGCTTTGTAGCCTGATAACTCCATCAATTGGTACATTAATGAAGCGATTGTTGTTTTCCCATTCGTTCCGGTAACACCAACCAATTTTAGCTGACTCGAAGGATTTCCGTAAAAATCGGATGCAAGCAATGCCAATGCTTCATGTGACGACTTAACCCGCAAATAAGTGCTCTCATCCCTAAGCTGCTTAGGTAGCGATTCGCAAACAACACAAGCCGCTCCGTTTTCAATTGCCTGCTCAATAAAACGATGTCCGTCAACCTGAGTTCCGGGCATTGCAACAAAAATTCCTTGTGCAGAGATTTTTCGGGAATCGAAATGTATGTTTGTGTATTGGATATGCTTTCCCTCATGCACCTCAATGCACTGCAAAATTGTTTTTATATGTTCATTGTTCATACTCATCCCAACTCAATTGTAATAATATCAGCAGCCATTAATCTTTGACCTGATTTGATAGATTGTCGGACAACTTTTCCGCGACCCTTCACCCTAACCACCAGCCCAAATTCCTCAAGTACTTTTATTGCATCGCTAAGCCCCATTCCTACAACATTTGGGACTAATTGTCTGTTGCTGTAATCACGGATATAATACATCAGTTTATCATCCTGATTGACAGGATACACCCACTGACAATTTCTTAATTCGCGTTCATCATGAGGAATTTTCATTTGATCAAGTGCTGCATCCAACTTTTGTCGATCAGAAACCTTTACCCGAGGAATGTACACCTCTGGCGCAGTAACCGAATCGACTTCCTTCATTGCGGGATCAATTGCATGAATTTTGTCAGCAACCGCCCGAAAAACCGGCCCTGCAACAATATTTCCATAATACCCACCCTGCTTCGGATCATGAATTGTAACTATGCAAGAATATTTTGGAGCTTCAGCAGGAAAATATCCGACAAAAGAGGACAAATAATGCTGTCTCTTATTAGCCTGACCATAATTGATTTGTGCTGTTCCTGTTTTTCCTGCAATTCGATAATTATCAGTTTGCAGATTTGTTGCTGTTCCGCGCAAAACAACTCCCTCCAACATTTTATGTACCTTTTTAATGGTAGGTTTTGAACAAATGGAAGGGTTAATTACTTTTACGGGATATTCTTTTACGATTTCCCCACGGTATGATAACGCTTTAACAATACGCGGTTTTAGTTTTTTCCCGTTGTTTGCGACTGCATTATAAAATGCCAGCGTTTGTAATGGTGTGATTTGCACTTCATATCCAATGGCCA
>Ga0307990_1002850_pt1 | contig 13533 bp, 9 predicted proteins | sample EllFjometagen129_FD_203168 | JGI IMG/M metagenome (GOLD analysis project Ga0307990, IMG submission 203168) | Marine microbial communities from Ellis Fjord, Antarctic Ocean - #129 | ecosystem: Environmental > Aquatic > Marine > Unclassified | place: Southern Ocean | collected 2014-10-08
TTCAAATCGCCAAGCGGGGCTTTTGGATTTGCAGTACTTCGCTCGGTTACAGATACTATTCTTAAAAATAATCAGAATATTCTGGGCTCTCTAAAAGTTATTGCTAATTTGCACACTGATTAGTTACCCTAATTTTACTTTCATAATTAATACCTCTAATTATTTACTGTTTTTTCCTTTAACCTTGTTTTCTAATTTTTTCATTTCACGGTCAAAGTCGGAAATGTATTTTTTATCTTCTGTTTTTCGGTATTTATCATACTCGACTTTAGCTTTTTCAATGGCATTTTTATGGCTTATTTTTCCTGCATTTGTTAAAAGTTCTTTTTCACTAACTCTTAAAAAATCATCTAACTTTTGTATCCAATCCTGCATTTTCATTAACCGGCCATTGGTGGCTTGCAGTTCGGCAAAATCTAAATACATTGATACAATAAGATTAAGTTGTTTTAATTCATCTTCGCTAAGGTAATTTTTGGCAATGCTAATATCTCGTTGCGTGATGTAATTGCCTTTATAGTTGGTAAGCCCAAGAAATGGTTTGCCGGCATTGGCTCTGCTATGTATCATTTCGGCTGCTGTTTGCCCGTGTATGGCAAAGTGCATTTTATTTTGCACAGTGGCAAAAAACTGTTTTGTAATGGTATCGTCTTTTTTATAGTCGATACTGCTTGCATAAATATCGGTTACTTTTTGGTAGAAATTGCGTTCGCTACTGCGAATATCACGAATTCTTTGTAGTAATTCTTCAAAATAACGACTTCTTGCTCCTTCCTGTTTCAAGCGGTCGTCATCCATTGTAAAGCCCTTTACAATATATTCATGTATTCGCTTTGTCGCCCAAATACGAAACTGTGTTCCTTGTGGCGATTTTACTCTATAACCAACCGAGATTATAACATCGAGATTGTAATATAATGGTGCTTTTTGCTGAAATTCGGAATTTCCGAATTTCTGTGTTGTTAATGCTTTTTCTAATTCACTTTCTTTATAAATATTTCCAATATGTTCATTTATGGTTGATTTTGCTTTCCCAAACAACTCAGCCATCTGCTCTTGTGTAACCCAAACGCTATCATTTTGCAAATGAACATCTAATTTTATATTGCCATCTGCATTTTGATATATGAGTATATTTTGTTCGTTATTTTCCATTAGTCCAATACCTTTTTTTCAAGTTCAACAGTGGTTTCTTCTAATTTCAGAATTTCATCTTTAATATCCGATAACGAGCGTAACGATTTGAACTCATAAAAATATTTGGTAAAGTTTATTTCATAACCCACTTTGGTTTTGCTGTGGTCTATCCACGCATCTGACAAATTTGGTATTACTTCTCGTTCAAAATATTCTTCAATGGTTTGAGGAACAAGTTTTTTATTTTCGTCCAGTTTTAAAAATGGGATATTTTCATATTCTCGTAAACTTGTATCGGGTTTTGGCTCTTTTTTACTGTTACGGATTATTTCTCCATTTTTATTTCTTTGAGGCTCTTCTACTGTAATTCGGTGATAAGCAAAAAAGTCATTCGAATATATTTTCACAAATTCGTTTTCTTCAAAATCACCGTAAAGTTTGGTTATAAATCCAATTCCTTTTTCATCACCGTTTTCTGCAATTTCTTTTCGTTTATTTCCAAGCGTTGGTATTTTTTTATCCCAAAATCGGTTAAATGGTAATTCGCCATTTGCAACCAATTCTTCGTCTTTTTGTCCTGTGGCATTAATCAGTTGAATTTTGCCTTTTCTTTCTTCACTTTTTTTGTTGTTTACAATCCATACATAAGTCGCAATTCCTGTGTTATAAAATAGTTGGTCGGGCATCGCTATTATTGCTTCAAGCATATCGTTTTCAATAATCCATTTTCTAATATTGCTTGGACCGCTTCCCGCTTGTCCAGCAAATAATGGCGAACCATTGAAAACTATTCCAATACGTGTTCCACTTGATTTCATTTTAGAAATCATATGTTGCAGAAAAAGTAATGAACCATCATTAATACTTGGATAACCAGCACCAAATCGTCCTGAAAATCCTTTGTTCTCACTTTCTGATTTAATTATTTTGGCTGCTTTTTTCCAATCAACACCAAAAGGCGGATTTGAAAGCATATAATCAAATTGTTCATCTTCCAGTCCGTCAACAGTAAATGTATTTCCAAACTTAATGTTTGAAGGATTTTGTCCTTTAATTAGCATATCTGATTTACAGATTGCATAAGATTCAGGATTTATTTCCTGTCCGAAAACTTCAAGTTTTGCTTTTTTATTGAAACTATTTAAGTGCTGTTCTCCAATTGAAAGCATTCCGCCAGTTCCACAAGCAGGGTCGTATAGTGTTTTTACGATTCCTTCTTTTGTCAGCGTTTCGCTGTCGGCATTAAAAAGAAGATTTACCATTAATTTGATAACTTCTCTTGGTGTAAAATGCTCTCCCGCAGTTTCATTTGATTGTTCCGCAAATCTCCTGATTAGTTCTTCAAATACATAACCCATTTCCATACTGCCCATATCAGCAAGGTCAATTTCAGCAAATTCTTTTACGATGAGGAAAAGAATATCAGAATTTGGGTCGTCCATTCTTTCTATTTGGTCGTCAAAATTGAAATATTCAATTATTTCTCTGGCACTTGCTGAAAATCCGTTTATGTAATTTCTGAGATTTGCCGCAACTTTATCAGGTTCTGCTTTTAGTTTTTCAAAATCGTATTTGCTTCGATTGTGAAAATTATGTCCGGCTACATTGTTTAGAATTAAATCTTTTGCACTATCAGATTTATCTTTTATTCTTGGCAGATAGTCTAAAACTTTTTCTTTTGTTGGTTTTAAAACACAATCCAATCGTCTTAAAACAGTCAATGGCAAAATAACCTTTCCGTAGTCTGTTTGTTTGTAATCGCCACGTAAAAGGTTGGCTACTTGCCATATTAAATCTGCTTTCTTTTTAAAATCTATCATTATATTTTCTTATTATAAAAGTCGTCTAAATTATAAAATCCATTTCTGTATATCGAAGAAGTGGGGTGGAAAGATTTAGGCTCTTTTGGTTTTTTCGGATCGGCTTTTTTGTGTGTTGGCAAAAACCAAATGTGCCTAAATATGCGTTGGCTTCCCTAATTGTCCCGAAGGGCAAAAGCGGGTCGGCAAAAACAAAATTATTTATGTCAACCAATTTTTCAATTCTATGTCTGTTTTCTTGTTTCAATTAGTTTAGTTTATCATTCGGTTTCTCATTTTTAGCCTTGCAGGTAACTTGTTTATAATCACAACTTCTCTATAATTTTCTGTCTTATACTATTTTATTTGTTAGCATTAGCAATAAACGTGTTAGCTTGTTTTCTAACGAAAGAAAGCAAAAAATCCGTAAAATCCAATATGTTTTGGGTCGAATTTTGCTTAAGTCGGAGTTTTATCGCTAAAATCAGGTTGCACAAACATAAACTATTGTTTTAATTTTTGATCCAGATTAATGTCAAGCGGTTTAATTTCTGCACCCCAGTATAAGGTAGTATGTGGAAATGGGATTTCAATATTTTGTGCGTCAAAGGCTTTTTTTAGTAATTTACGGTAAGCTCTCCCGGTTGCCCATTGTTCCGCCGGTTTCGTCAGAATTCTTGCTTTAATTATCAGCGCAGAGTCTGCAAATTTATCCAATCCAAAAATTTCAATCGGTTGTAAAATTTTTGATCCAAATACTGGGTCATTCCTAAGCTCTTCAGAAACAACCTCCATAATCTTAATAACCTCCTCAACATTTTCTTTGTATGCTACACCTATCTCCAGAACAATGGCAGACCATTCCTTGGTCATATTTGAAAGGGAATTGATTTTTCCATTTTGAAAAATGTGAACAACGCCTGCTAAATCGCGTAAAGTAATTGTCCGTAAAGCAATTTCTTCAACTAATCCTGCGGTGCCGTTAATAATTGCAACATCACCGGTTCGGATTTGATCTTCAAGCAAAATGAAAAATCCGGAAATTACATCTCGTACTAATTCCTGAGCTCCAAACCCAATGGCGAGGCCTAATATCCCCGCAGAAGCAAGAATTGGTCCAATATCAATTCCGAATTTGCTGAGTAAAATCATAATGGCAATTAACCAAATGATGGCTTTTAAAACGGAATTTAGAATGCCAATTAATGTGTTTGTACGTTTTTCCATTTCGGTGTTGAAGCCTTCTCCTTTCCGTGAAGCGCGTTTTATAACAATACGTTTTAGTCGCTTTGTAAAAAATTGCAACAATCGAAAACTGACGAATATGGTGATCAAAATAATGACTATTGACAAGCCGTTATCCATAATCCAGCTTAAGCTTCTTTGTAAGACAGCCGTCCAAAATTCACCTTCAAAAATATTAAATTTCATAATCTCGCTGTTTTGTACAAATATAAGCAATTCACAACAACTATTCGATTGAGTGCAATTATAAAACCGCTTTGTTTGCCCTGAAAAAATATTAAATTTGCAGCATAAAATGGTCTCGTAGTTCAACGGATAGAATAGCGGTTTCCTAAACCGTAGATATGGGTTCGATTCCCGTCGGGACTACTGGGGAGTTTTGATTTTTACGTTAGGAGTGGAGTATCAGTGTTTTGAAGGCTGATTCTCCGAATGCAAGCAAACTGGCATACTATCACCATAAAAAGTGTATCTCAGGCTTTTAATACCGTCAATCTTACCTTCATGTAATGAACCTATCTACAGACAGAGTAAGTTTGCAGGAACTCACCGACCACCTCGGCAACATATGTGTTGTGTTCTCTGACCGTAAATTTCATTGTCTATGAAAAACGCTGAAAATCTTGATGCAAAAGAATTATTAGAAGTCCCCTAAAAGAACTATCGTGGATTTTCATCCTGATTCTTTAATTGTTCCCGTTTCTTTTCCAGTTTTCGTTTTTCTCGTTCGTTAAGCATCGATTCATCAACAACCCGAACCTCTTTTCCAAAATCAATGAGTTTAATATTGACATAATGTCCGGGATTCATGCGGATATCATAGATAAGCCTATCGAGATTTACCGATGCACGTTCAAGTTCGAGATATAAACTGTCATTATTGATAAGCATGCCCAAGCTGCCTTCTCCGTTGTTGATTTTTTCGGAAATTGCAGCAAATTCACCGACAATTTTATTTGCGTTGTCAATGGTTTGAACTAAATTAATTACAGCAAGGCTATCTGAAAACTGTGAGAGATTTTTAATTGTATTTGTGATTTCATCGCTATTTTTATCCAGATTTTCGGTAATGCGCTCTGAGTATTCCAGAATACGGGCAATACGGGTTTTCTGATCAGTCATAAGTGAATCTAAACTTTGACTTGATGATTCGAGATAACTCACGGTTTGCTTTATGCTTTCAAAACTATTGTGCAAATTTCGTTGTGTTTCCTCATTGAAAATGTATTTTATCACAGCAATGGCAGATTCAATTTCTTTCATCAATTCCTCTGCTTGGTTTTTTAGTGGGAGCATTTGCATATTAACCTGGTCTCTAAGGCTTTGTTCCATTTCTCCGGTTAAGGTGTCGTTTTCAATATGCAAAAGTTCAGATGCTCCAAGCTCAATTTCAATGCCTTTAGTGCCCATTAAATCCATACTGTATATTCGGGCGATGGAGTTTTGTGGGATGGGATATTCGCTGGATAAGTCAAAACTAACCAATAAGTTTGCATTTTGCTTGTGCAGCATTTGAATTTCAGTGACCTGTCCAACTTTATATCCGTTGATGGTAACCGGGCTTGAAACATTTAATCCGTCGATACGCTCATATACAACATGAAAGGTGTTTTGTTTATCGAATAAATCATTTCCTTTCAAATAATTGAAGCCCAGATAACTGGCAACAAGAATTAGCACAACAAGTAAACCGATCAGACTGTTTTTCCTTCTGGATTTTTTGCTCATGATTAATTTTATATTTCATTAATGGCATCCCTAATTGTAATGCGGCTATCTTTCTTAAAAGCAACGACAAAGCAATCGGGATATTGTGTTCTTAATTGTTTTTGTAATTCAATAATTCCTTGATAATCTGATGTTTTTCCGGCTGTGTATTTGTATAATCCCATATGGAAATACTCCCACACGTCCTTAATTCCCGGATATTTTTCTGAAATATGCTCACGAGCTTCACTACTGGTACCAATTTGTACACGAAATACGATCTCGGCACTATCCGTTTCATCAGCGGGAAATGTGATATTCAAATCTCCTTGTTGCGTTGTGTTTTCAGTGTTTTCTGATTCTGTCGGTGGTTCGATGTCATCTGGTTTGTCTTCCGTTTCCTCTTGTGTTCTCACTAAATCTAAAGCATCTTCTCCGACAATAAGATTATCTGCTTCAAATGCTTTTTTGTAATCTCTGAACGCCCGAAACATTGCTGAAGCCATAAAAGTAATGCCCGCTTCGGTATTCAGATATTTTTCTTCGTCGGGATTGGAAATAAATCCTGCCTCAATTAAAATGCTTGGCATGCCAACTTTATGTAAAACCCAGAATCCGGCTTGTTTTACGCCGCGATTATATCGTCCAACACGGTTGGTGAACTGGTCTTGTACTAATGCGGCAAGATTCAGACTTTGCCCCAGGTAAGCATTTTGGTACATTGAAAACATAATATGCGATTCCGGACTTGAGGGATTAAACCCTTCGTAGTTTTCTTCGTAATCATCTTCAAACATAATTACTGAGTTTTCTTTTTTTGCCACTGCAAGGTTGGATTCGGATTTGTGTAAACCCATGGCAAAAGTTTCTGTTCCAACTGCTCGGGGTGAACCCGCAGCGTTAATATGAATGCTGATAAATAAATCTGCTTTTGCTTCATTGGCAATTTGCGCGCGTTTGTACAACTCTACAAAAACATCTTTGTCGCGAGTGTAAACCACCTCAACATCGGGGAGGTTTTCGTTGATGTATCCGCCGAGTTTTAATGCAAGCTCAAGCGTAAGGTCTTTTTCATAACTGATTTTTCCGACAGCACCGGGATCTCTCCCTCCGTGACCGGCATCAATGACTACTTTGCGGATTTCAAAATCCGGTTTTCCGTTTTGAGCAAACAGATTTGAAGAAATCACTGAAAACCCCAAAATGAATAACAATAAAATTATCTGTGTACGTTTCATTACTGCCTTTGCTTTTGAATGCATTTTTTTAATTAGTTTTGAACAAAAATTTAAAATTACAAAAACGAGACCAATTTGGTGAATAAATTTATTAAAATATTAAAACAATACGTTTTTATTTTGGGTTGCCTGCTTTTTTTGCCGGGCGGATGGCTTTTTGCCGGGTTGGAGAGTCCTGTTTTCGAATACTCGTCTTTGCCAGATTCCAGTATTGTGGAAATCCCTGATACGACTGTTATTGCTGATACAATTTTTGTTGACACACTGCCAGAAAAATCTTCACAATCCATTGATATGCCGGTTTTTTATACGGCAAAAGATTCAAATATTAACCTGATTCAGGAAGAGTTGCTTTTGCTATATAAAGATGCAGAAATAAAATTCGATGACATTCAACTTAATGCCGATTTCATTAAAGTAAACATGAAAAATCGCGATGTAACTGCCTATGGAATGCAAGACTCGCTCGGAAATGTAACCGGAAAACCTGTTTTTGTTCAGGGTGATGAGACTTTTGAAGCAGATACCATTCGTTATAATTTTGATACTAAAAAAGGCATTATTAAAAATGTTACATCAGAATTTGATGGTGCATTTTTGCATGGTGGAAAAACAAAACGACATGCTGACGAGAGCATTCATATGATTAACGGAAAGTTTACAACCTGCGATCTTGATCATCCGCATTTTTATTTTAAATTGACAAAGGCAAAAGTAATTCCTGATGATAAGGTTGTTTCTGGGCCTGCATTCCTTGTAATTGAGGATATTCCAACACCACTCGGGATTCCGTTTGGATTTTTCCCGAATACTAAAGGAGCTTCGTCTGGAGTGATAATTCCTGAATATGGGGAAGAAGTAAATCGTGGTTTTTTTCTTCGCAATGGCGGATATTACTGGGCAATTAATGATTATCTTGACATGTTGCTAACCGGTGACATCTATTCTAAAGGAAGCTGGGGTGCCGGAATTCGCTCAAATTATCGGATTCGATATAAAATGAACGGGAATCTGAGTTTTGTTTACAATAAAAATGTGCTTGGCTATGCCGGCTTTGAAAATTACCAAACGAATCAGTTGTATAAATTCAAATGGGTGCATAAACAAGACCCCAAAGCGCATCCGAGCATGAATTTTAATGCGAGTGTTGACATGAGCTCATCGGCCTATGACAAATTCAATTCATACACTGTGAATAATTATCTCAGTAATACGAAGCAAAGCAGTGTGAATTTTAGTAAATTTTGGCCTGGCACTCCTTTTTCTTTCAATATGTCGCTGCAGCATAGTCAAAATAGCAGAGATTCTACAGTCACCATGACAGTGCCGAATATTAACTTTTCCATGAGTCGGATTTATCCGTTGAAACGGAAGAAAGCATCAGGAAAAGCGCGGTTTTACGAAAAAATTGGCGTATCATACAATATGCAGGCAATGAATCGTGTGACAACGCGTGAAGATTCCATTTTCAATCTTGAATTTCAGGATTTTACTAATGGGATAAAGCATTCAGTCCCGGTGAGTACAAACATGAAATTGTTTAATTACATCACTGTAAGTCCGTATTTTAATTATACCGAGCGCTGGTATGCAAAATCGCTTGATATTACTTATCAGGACTCAGTATTTAACGATGTAGATTCAACCTTCGGAATGCCGGTTGAAACCAATGTTTACGGATTTAATCGGGTGTGGGATTACAGCACAGGAGCAAATTTAAGCACGAAAATCTATGGAATGTTTGATTTCCGCACAAAGTATTTAAAAGCAGTACGGCATGTCATCACACCATCTATAAATATGTCATATTATCCCGATTTCAGTGAAGAGCGCTTTAAATATTACGCAGATTACATTTCTGACATTTATTATGATGAAATGACAGGACAATATGACACGATAAGTAAAGCATACAGCCGTTATCGGGATGGAGTTTATGGTTCTGCGCCTGCAAATGGGGCAGGAGCCATACGTTTTAATTTGACAAATAATCTTGAAGCTAAAGTGGCAAATGCAAAAGATACAACCGGGGAATTGAAAAAGATAAAAATCCTGGAATCTTTGAGGTTTAATACGAGTTACAATATTATGCTCGATTCATTAAACTGGGCGCCGGTTGGCATGACAGGTCGTACAAGTATCGGAAAATTAAATTTGAATTTCAATGCACAATTTGATCCCTATACCTTCCATATTGATTCGTTAGGAGTTGGGCGTCGTATCAACGAATTGCAATTTAATCAAAACGGTAAACTAGCCAGAATAACCCGTGCAGGAATTACTGCAAGCATGCGATTCAGTGCAGATGGTATCGGTGGAGAGGATAAAAATGCCGATCAGTTTTTGTATGGATATCCGCATTCCTATGTTGATTTCAGCGTGCCGTGGAGCCTTAATCTAAATTATAGTTTTAATTACACCAAAACTTATGATACACCAAATACGACACAAAGTCTTGGGTTTAGCGGAGATGTCAATTTGACAAAAAAATGGAAGGTTTCAGTGAGTAGTGGATACGATTTTGTTAATAAACAATTGACCTATACAAATATTGAAATCCACCGCGATTTGCATTGCTGGGAAATGAGCCTTGCCTTTGTGCCGTTTGGAAATCGCCAGTTTTATAGTTTTCAAATTAATGTGAAATCAAGCCTTTTACAGGATCTGAAATTACAAAGAAAACAAAATTGGGTAGATAATTTTTAAGATTGGCAAATTTTTTGCTTATCAGGACAACGAAACAAGTCCGAAATTTGTTTGTTATAAATAAAAAAGATAAGTTTTATGAGATATTCAAGTTTTTCAATTATGTTGGTTTTCCTGATGATGTTTTCAGGATTTACACGTGCTCAGGAATATAAAATTGAAGTGGAGGTTGAAGGCATTTCCGATACGATTATGATGCTGGGACATCACTTCGGAGAACAAAAATTTGTCGTGGATACGGTCGAAGCAGATGCCACAGGGAAAGCAATTTTCTCCGGTGATGAAGCACTCGACCCGGGGATTTATATTATTGTGTTGCCATCCATGAATAATGCATATTTTGAATTATTGGTTGATGATGATCAAGCGTTTAAACTCTCAACAAGTACTGAGGGTTTTGTTGATTTTATGGAGGTCAAAGGGAGCAAAACGAATGTTGCCTTTAATGAGTATCAGCGCCGTATGTCGGAGTTGCAGTTTGATGTGAATCGCTTTCAGAAACGTATTCAGGCATTAGATCCGGAATCTGATTCTGTTGAAATATATAAAGAAAAGATGCGCGATATCTCTGAAACAAGAATGGAGTATATGAAAAATGTCGCTGCTGAAAATAAAGACAATCTTTTCGGAAAAATCATTAACGCAATTATTGAGCCTGAAATCCCCGACCCACCAAAAGATGCCGAGGGAAACATTACGGACTCAACCTTCCAATATCGCTATTATCGCGATCATTATTTTGATAACATAGATTTGACAGAGCCCGGATTAATGCGTACCCCAATTTTAAAAGCAAAGATTGATTATTATTTTAAAAATGTGGTTCCGCCGATTGCAGATACAGTTATTCCTATTGCTAATGAATTGATTGCAGCCTCACAACCTAATGAAGACATGTTCCGTTTTATGACATCCCATCTTTTAAATTATTTTGAGACATCAAAAATTATGGGGATGGATAAAGTTTTTGTTACGCTTGCAGAAAATTGGTATCTCTCAGGACAAGCATTTTGGGCTGATGAAGAACTGCTTGAAAAAATTGCAGAACGTGTAAAGAAAATTGCTCCGAATTTTATCGGAAGTATCGCTCCGGATATTGCTAAAGTGCCGACTTATCATAACGAATTTGCAACCCTTCACGCGATTGATGCTGAGTATGTTGTTCTTGTGTTTTACGAACCAAGTTGTGGACATTGTAAGAAAGTAGTTCCTAAATTACACGAAATTTATATCGACTCACTACAAGATGATAATATTGAGGTGTTTGCCGTTTACACACAAGGAGATGAGCCGGAATGGCGTGAGTTTATCGAAGAAAAAGAAATCGATCAGTGGATTAATGTTTGGGATCCGTATCAACATTCCAATTTCAGAAATAATTACGATATTTATTCAACACCGGTTATTTATATTCTCGACTCTGAAAAACGCATAGTGGCAAAACGCATTGATGTGGATTATATCACTCGGTTTATAAAATATGACCGTCAGAAAAAAGCGAAAGAAAAGGCCGATGAATAAAAGCGTATTGTTTGGTATATTATTGATGTTGAGCCTGAATAGTATTCAGGCTCAATCGTATCATTTGAGTTTTGAAATTCCTGATTTACCAAATCAATTGCTGCGCTTAGGACATCATTCCGGTCCGGATATTTTTATTGTAGATTCTGTATGGACAGATGCTCAGGGAAAGGCAATTATGTTTCGCGAAAAACCCCTTCAACATGGAATTTATTTTGCTGTGATGCCTTCAGGTGCAAATTTCGATTTTTTAATCGGGAATAAACAGCAGCTGAGCATTTATACCAGACAATATGATGTGCTGGACTCTCTTAAAATCACCGGCGATATTCAGAATAAGGCTTTTGTCGATTTTCAGCGACAAATGGCCAGTTTTAGCAAAGCGACAAAGCAATTTGAGATTGAAAAACGATTTTACCAAAATACACCTGACTCTGTTGCGGCAATTAATTTAAAAGTTGAGGCAATCAATACACAACGAAAAGCTCTTTTCGATTCATTGAGCGTCATGTTTGAATCTTCGGTTTTGGGAGATGTGATTCAGGCAATGAACCCTCATCCCGTTCCGGATCACATTCAGACATTGCGCAATTCAAAACCTCAAAAATGGTTCAATTACATTACCCGACATTATTTTGATCATATTAATTTTAGCGAAGCTGCAGTTTTTAATGCACCCGTGCATGTTTTTCACAATCAATTGGATCAGTTTTGCAGATATTTTCTAAACGCCAGAGCTGATTCTATGCATCTTGTGTATGATGAAATAGATGTTCTGCTGAATAAAGCCTCAGCAAGCGAAACTGCACATCGTTATGTGGTCAGTTTTCTCATGAAAACTTATGAAAATCCTTCCGTTGTCGGGATGGATGCGGTTTTTGTGTATATCGCCAAAAACTATTTTGAAGCCGGGAAAATCCCTTGGGCAGATGAAAATGTCGTTCGGGAAATTAAACGCAGAGCAGATTTACTGGAACAAAATTTGGTTGGGAGGGTGGCTGTAAATCTGAGTTTTCCTGATGCAGCTGGTGAGATGCACTCTTTGCACGATGGCAAAGGACGTTACACGTTGCTCTGGTTTTATGAACACGATTGTGCAATTTGTACTGAAAAAACTAAGGAATTAATCGGAATTTATGATGATTTGCAGGTGATGAATATTGATCTCATTACCATAAATACCGATCAAAAGAAGCAAGCTTGGAGAAATTATATCACCAAACATAATCTGCCTTGTCTGAATCTTTGGAATCGAGACAGAAATCCGGATTTGTTATACGCTTACGGAGTTTACAAGACACCGCGGTTTTATATTCTCAATAATAAAAATGAAATTGTTGCTAAAGACATACAAATCAGTCAGCTACTTGATTACATTGAGTATTTGGATGAAAAATCTCCACGACTAAGAAATCGGTTTCTGTTTAATTCTCCTGTGATGCACTAATCAAAAAAACAAATGACTAACTACATTGCAATAATTCGTAAACATCTAAAAATCATTCGACATTGGGGTATTTTTCTTGCCTCAGTCGGTTTTTTATGGGCTGCCGGAAGCATTATGTTTGCAATTATTTTCTATGGTGCTCAGGATAATTTATATGTTTATAAAAGTTTTGATATCAGTGACTTCCTATTTGCAATTGCGCTAATTAATATCGTTCTGGCGTTTTTCCCGGCCTTTATACTTAGCCTTTTTGCTGTGAATCTAAAACGATATCAAGGCAGTCAAGAAAATGAAGATTTGGAACATGCTGTATTTTATCTGAAAAGCTTGTTTACTTATCTTGGTAGTTTCGCAATCTTCTTAATAGTTATCATTTTACTTCAAATTTTAAATCTTGTTGATTTTTCTTTTTTACTGTAGCAGGGGTGTTCGGAAATCAATCGTCCTGATAGGTTGATTTTATTTTGAAAAGCTATGTTATAAATTAATTCGTGATTTTTTTATTACCGTCCTCGTAGATCGTCATGATATGCACTCGGGCGGACAAGTTTAGCCCGAAAAATTCACCGCAAATAGGTAGATATTAATACCGATTGTGAATCAAAATTGCCGATACAATTCATTCTATTTCTTGTATCAGCTTTGATTCTACATCGGCATTATTTACTCCCGAAAATCGGGGATACCGGAGTTTTTGTTTTTAAAGTGTCATAACATAGGGTGCTGTTGATTA
>Ga0307990_1002851_pt1 | contig 13533 bp, 7 predicted proteins | sample EllFjometagen129_FD_203168 | JGI IMG/M metagenome (GOLD analysis project Ga0307990, IMG submission 203168) | Marine microbial communities from Ellis Fjord, Antarctic Ocean - #129 | ecosystem: Environmental > Aquatic > Marine > Unclassified | place: Southern Ocean | collected 2014-10-08
TTAAACCCGCGGGAAGGGTAGGTACATACTCTGCTGAATGCTGTCGGCTAATGTAAATTTTTATTAACGTATGTATTTTGAAGGAGATCTATTATGTGTAACAAATTATTGTGTTTATTAATGTTAGTTTTTGTAATCGGAGGAGTTGCTATTGTGGAAGCAGATCCAAATCTGGTTGCATGGTACAAATTCGATGAGACTTCCGATGCGAATGTGGCTGACTCATCAGGTAATGGTTTTGATACTGTTGTCAGTGGTGTAGGTACAACGCCCGAATGGGATACCGAAGGTGCAATAGGTGGTTGCCTGCAGGAAACTGGTCAATGGACAGCCATGTACATTGATGTTCCTACTGGAGTTTTCGAAACAATAGACACACAGGCAACAATCGCATGGTGGGTACAGTTGACACCTACTTCTGTTGGTGGTGGTTACTTCACCGGCAATAACACAAGTGCCTCACAGATGGTAAAAGCTATACCTTATCCGTCTGGAGAAAATTGGTACGGAGTATGGAAAGCGGGTAGTGAAACAACTAACTGGTGGTACGGCTATGGCGCTGCTACTGAAGAAGGTGTATGGCATCACCTTGCAATGGTATATGACGAAGCAGCTGAGACAAAGAAGCTTTACTTTGATGGTGGTGTTGTACAGACTGTAGATATAGCTGTAGATGACTCAATGGCTGATATAGATGAGTTTAAGCTCTTCAGCAGAACAGCAGGTACACCCGCGGCCTGGGATGTCTTCAAGGGTAAAATGGATGATATCAGGATATATGACGAAGCACTTTCAGCTGACGACATAGCTGAACTTTTGATCAGGGATGAAGCATGGAGTCCGAGCCCGCATGACGGGAAAGATGTTGCAGCGTGCAGTTGTGAGGAAGTGACACTTCTCTGGAATAGCGGTAAATATGCCGCGTCACATGATGTATATTTCGGAACTGATTATAACGATGTGGAAGATGCAAATCACGACAGCGACGAGTATATGGGTAATCAGTCAGAATGCTATATTGATACAGAGGACATTACAGCAAACACTACCTATTACTGGCGAGTGGATGAAGTAAACGACAGTAATACCTGGACAGGTGATGTATGGAGTTATTGCCCCAACGATTTAGTAATAACTTATTATGTGGATGCCGATGACGGCAATGACGCTAATGACGGATTATCAACTTCCACAGCATGGGAGACTCTGACTAAAGTAAACGCCAAGACTTTCAAGCCTTGTGATAAGGTACTTTTTAAGGCTGATTGTCAATGGTCGGGTCAGTTCGTTCCGAAAGGCAGTGGAACAGAAAACGGTTACATTCAAGCTGATTCTTATGGAACTGTTGCGGGAGATCCCAATAAACCGCGAATTGATGCAGGCGGTAATTCCAGTAGTGCTTTATCAATAGGTGAGGTCGAATACTGGGATGTAAATAATCTTCAGCTAACCAATCAGGGTGGGACAGCTGCGGATTGGAGGACAGCAGTTTCGATTTCAGCGTCAGATTTTGGCACAATGGACCATATCCATCTGAAAAATTTGTATGTTCACAGTGTTAATTCCATAGAAGGTACAGGTGGTGGTATAAGCTGGTTCTGCAGTTCAAACAGTGGAATTATGACTAAGTTTGATGATATTCTTATTGAAGACTGTCTGATAGAAAGTCTTGGTTCATGGGGAATTCATGGTGGCAATAGCCATTGCGGCAGGATAGCTACAGCTACTGATCCTAACAATACAAAGGACTTCTATCCGAGTACTAATGTAGTGATACGTGGAAACAGAATAAGCGACATTGACAGTTCCGGTATAGTAATCATCGGGACAGATGGTTGCATCGTTGAGGATAATGTTATTGATAAAACGATGGCAAGCCAGGGAGGATGTGCTATCTGGCCATGGAGTGCTGATAATACTATCATTCAGTATAATGAAGTTTATGACGTTTATGACAACGGCGACGGCGAAAGTTATGACGCAGACTACAATTGTCACGGAAGTGTTTTCCAGTATAACTACAGCCATGATAATCCGGGTGGTTTTATGAGAGTCTGTAATGGCGGAGATTCGACACAGGGGATTACTGGTAACTTCGATACCATTGTCCGATATAACGTTAGTGTAAACGACGGCGCTTATTCTGATGCGATCTTTCCTACCTGGAAAAGATGCGACAACGTGAAAATTTATAATAATGTGATTTACAGCCCAACCGGGACAGTTCCGCTGGTAGATACATCCGCAAGTGGAGGCACTGGTGCTATCTGGTATTGGTGGAACAATATTTTCTACTCGAACGGCACCTTGCGTTATGATATCACTGACGGTTCAACTAACTACTGGGATTATAATTGTTTCTATGGTACACATCAGATCAAGTCCGGTTGGTGGTGGAGAAGTGGTACGCCGAGTGATTCAAATAAGATAACATCGGATCCTAATTTTGTAGATACTGAAACCCTGGATGGTTTTAAAATTCCGAGTGATTCGCCTTGTAAGGATGCAGGCAAAACCGTTACCAGTAACGGCGATTATGATTTCTGGGGTAACGATTTGTATAGCGGCGACCCTGATATTGGAGCTCATGAAAAACCATAATTTGTTTTTTATGTACTAAACCAAGGCGTGGCAGCTCTGAGTTGTCACGCCTTTTTTGATTCATCCGATGATTTCGTACCACTCAGATGGAATTTTCCCTGTTTTATTTTCTTTCATCTTTCCTTTGCGTCTTTGCGCCTTGGCGGGATTCAATATTTTAAGTCTTTATTTTCCACATGTGGCTAAGCAAAGTTTTCTATCTTCATTTTGGAAATATTTCAGCCATAATAATGGCAAAAACACGAATTTGACCACTGATTATTGTTTCTTTGACATACCTCAACCAGTGTCCCCATCTAAAATCCAAGTTTTTCAGCAATTCTTGAACAAAATCCCAAAATCAAACAAAAATAAAGTAAATATAACGTAAAAACACATTTTACTGTTTTTTTCACGATTTTGAATCACAATCAACAGTAACGATGATAACACCGGCCAAAGGTTTGACTAATAATGCATAACCTACTACAGTTTAAAAGCCTTGTGTATTTAGCAGATATCAAGCAATCTCTAGTAGTTCCCCAAAATGGGGTTTCGACCGCTGTGACTCAGACATTGCTGGAGCACTCCTCTCCGTATCTGACGAACAAGGTTTACACAAATGTCGATCCTGTCTTACGTCATGCTGTAGAGCAATTGCCGGTCGGTGACTGGCTATAGTGACGGCGAGAAAAAACTGTTAATTTAGGCAAAAAAGTTCTTGACAAACCGGACAGGGGGGGGGTAGTGTTATTGAGTGTGAGTCTTTTGTTGTAGTTTCAGGCTTACCAGAAAAGGAGTGGTGAGAGGACTTGCCCGCATTTCTGAGCCATTTTTCTCCCACTAAGACCAGTTCAGCCTTTTTTTAGGAGAAGAAAAGAGATGAAAAAGTATGTTGTTTTTCTAATGGTCATTGTAGGTTTGTTTCTTGTGGTCATGCCAGCAAATGCAGGAGTGATTTACTCCAACGATTTTGAAAACTTATCTGATCTGCTAACAGAGTGGTCTTACTCCTCAACAAATACTACTCCTGGAACTGCTGAACATCCTAGCGATAGGTTTTTGGGAGAGTTTGGAAGTTCGGGGCAAATATCGGATAATGTGATGCTTACGCTCAGTGGCCTTCCTGTACACACAATGCTTACGATAACTTTTGACCTATATTGTCTGAAAAGTTGGGATGGTAATGGGAATACAATAGGCACGGGTCCAGATGAGTGGGATTTGCGGGTATTTGATGGTCCAATTCTGTTACATTCAACTTTTAGCAACGAAGATTCTTACAATCATCAAGCCTTCCCAGATGCTTTCCCAGGTGGTGTTTATACGGCCGGAACGGGAGCTTTAGAAGTCGACACACTGGGTTATTCCTTCCAACTTTTAGGTGACTCGGTTTACCGACTTAACTTTATTTTTCCTCACTCGTTAAGCTCTGTTATATTCGAATTTTCTTCCGACCTTACAGTGTCAAATTCAACCAACGATGAAACATGGGGCATAGATAATGTTGTAGTTACCCCCGAACCGGCGACGGTTTTGCTGCTTGGTTTAGGCGGCTTAGTTTTGAGAAGAAAACACAGAGCATAAAATATCAGAGATATATAAAGGGCTGTAAGTTTTAAGATTGCAGCCCTTTTTGTATTAAAAATCCATGTCTCCATTTTGACACCACACACGCAGTTTTTCACCAATTTCTTTATCATTCGATGTTACTTTTTCATCTAAAAACAGCTCTTTCTAAAAATTTTCCATGGGAAATAGTATTCAATATACTGTTGCTACTTTCGTAATCCGGCTTTAACCGACATCCCGCTCTACAATTTCCTGCCTGCGTTCTTCTGGCGTTTTACCCTGCAAGGCTTTATTTGTCAACTATTTACAATATTTTGCAGGAGTTTACGAGGGTTTGCGAGAACATGCAATTATGGACAATTTCCATCTGGTGAAGGCGGTATAAAATTACCCGCTGAAATTAGCAATGAAAGCTTGCTTTTTCCTGCGAGAGTAAGCTTTGATCTGTTTTTCTCTTTGAGCAGCTTGGTATTTATCCGGGAAGGTTTCGGAGTAGAGTAGCTGTGGGTGGCCATGCTGTCTCAGGCGATTTTGGAGGTTAGTTGTGATTCCTGTGTAGTATTTTCCGTTTTTGGGTATTATGTAGAGTTTCCACATATTTTAAGTACCGGACTTGCCTCACATACGCTCAGGACAAGCTCACATAGTTTCTGTCGTATCGAGAGAGATTAAAAAAAGGGGCTGAAAACCAGCCCCATTTTTTAATCTCCCCGAGTAGGACTCGAACCTACGACCTAGCGGTTAACAGCCGCTCGCTCTACCAATTGAGCTATCGGGGAATAAACAGCCTAAAACCAAAGTTTTGGGCTGAATATTCAAGGCATTATCGATATTTTGAACTATTTGTCAAGAAACAAAAATTTTTTTGACGTAAAAACACTAAATAATTCCGGAATATTAGACAAACTGCCGATTATATTGTAGAATATTGGGTTTACAGTAGTATGGCTGTTTTCAAGGCGTATCAGGGCTTGGGAACTATTTTTAATTATAATTAGCGATGTATTCAGGAAGTTGTGGTTAGATGGCAAGAGATATTATCGATATCGGAGGGTTCACAATAAAAAAGAGGATCGGCACCGGCGCACGCAGTACGATCTATCTTGCCACCGATGAACAGACCAGGCAGGATGTTGCTTTAAAAAGGGTTATTTTCGAACGTCCTGAAGATACGCGTATTTTCGAGCAGATCGAGACCGAATATAAAGTGGCCCGCAAAATCGACCATCCCTATGTCCGAAAGTGTTATAAGCTCAAAAAAATAAAAAGCCTTTTCAAAGTAAAAGAAATGCTTCTTTCTATGGAGCTTTTCGATGCCGACACGCTTGAAGACAGCCCGACGCTTAGTCTGGTGGATGTTCTTTTAGTGTTCAGGATGGTAGCGGACGGACTCAACGCTATGCACCAGCACGGCTATGTACATTGCGATGTGAAGCCTAACAATATTCTTTTGCACAGATCCGGTTCGATAAAGATAATCGACCTTGGTCAAAGCTGTAAAATAGGAACTGTAAAGCAGCGTATTCAGGGTACTCCTGATTATATCGCGCCGGAGCAGGTAAAACGCAAGCCTTTGAATCCGTGCACCGATGTATTTAACCTCGGAGCTACGATGTACTGGGCTTTGACAGGGACAACTGTACCAACCCTTATTCCTAAAAAAGATGAGGTCGGTCTGCTGATACCGCCTAAGAAGTGTCGCAGCCCTAAGGAAATCAAACCTCAGCTGCCGGAAGAAATATCAGAGTTGGTAATGGACTGCGTTAAGAACGACCCGAAAGAACGCCCACGCAATATGCTGGAAATCACATCCAGGCTCGATAAAATGGTATACAATCTTCTTGGTGACAAATTAAAAACTAATAAAGATGCCTCAAAAAACAATTGAACTATTACAGTCAGCTCGCACTGCCACTGTTGAAGACAAATATCGCAAGGGTAATGTTATTTATCTCGGCGAGACAGGCAACATTGTTATAACCGGTGATATTCACGGGCACAGGAGAAACTTCGAAAGAGTAGTTTCTTTTGCAGATCTGGACAACAACCCCGAAAGACACGTAATCCTTCAGGAAATAATACATGGCGGCCCAGATGATGGCAAAGGGCGATGCCTGTCCTATGAGCTGTTATTTGATGTCCTGCAATACAAGCTGCAATACCCCGACCAGATTCATATTCTCATGTCTAACCACGATACTTCTTTCATCTGTGACAGCGAAGTAATGAAAGACGGCAGGGAAATGAATCTCGCAATGAGGCAGGCTCTCGATGAGAAATTTCAAGCCCGAAGCGAAGATGTAAAACTGGCGATAAGTGAATATCTGCTTTCTCAGCCTTTAGCGGTTAAATGCGACAATGGGCTTTGGTTATCGCATTCGCTGCCGGCAGAGAGAAACTGGGACAAGTTTGACACAGCAATATTTGAACGTAAAATAGAATTAGACGATCTGGCAAGGACAGGCAGTGTTTATTTCCTGACATGGGGAAGAAAGCAAAGCCAGAAACTGCTCGATGATGCCGCGGAAAAACTTGGGGTTAAAACTTTTGTGCTCGGACACCAAAGCCAACCGGAAGGATGGTCAATAGCAGGTGAAAATCTGATAATAATAGCATCCGACCATAATCATGGCTGCCTTATAAGCTGTGAGTTGGATAAAAGCTATACCGCTCAGGAGCTGCAAGATAAAATCGTAGTTTTATCTTCGATTCGATAGTCTAAAAAAACAGGACAAAGAAATGTCGTTAATGGATTGGTACTTTTATATAGGGATAATTGCGGTTGTTTTGCAAGTGCTCTTCTTGTTGCTGGCAGTGCACAATTACCGTTATGCAATGAGCCGATATAAGAGAAAACGCCAATGGTACAGACCAAAAACCGCCCTGATAGTCCCATGCAAAGGCATAGATATCAACTTCGGCACAAATATCACATCTTTTTATAATCAGCAGTATGAAGACTACGTGCTTTATTTCGTTGTCGAAGACAAAACCGATCCCGCCTACGAGCATCTGTGTAAAATAAAAGAAAAGCTTTTTGCTGATTCGCAGGTTAAAGAGGTTTTCATATTAGAAGCGGGCGAAAGTCAAACGTGCAGCCAGAAACTTCACAACCTCCTGCATTGCTACAGGCAACTTGGTGAGGATATCGAGGCAATGGCATTTGCTGATTCAGACGTGTGTATCCAGCCTAACTGGTTGAGCCATATTGTTTACCCGATACGACATCCAAAATGCGGAGCTTCAAGCGGATACCGATGGTTTATACCAGAAAAAAGAAACCTCGCAACGATCGCTCTTGCCGCTTTGAATGCGAAAGTAACTCAGCTTCTGGGCAATACCAACTTTAACCAGGCCTGGGGCGGATCGATGGCGATCAAAGTTGATGTATTTGAAGAGCTCGGTATCGACAAGATATGGGTAAATGCTTTAAGCGATGACCTTTCTCTCAGTTACGCAGTAAAAAAGGCACACAAAAAGGTAACATTTGTCCCGGCGTGCCTGGTGGCATCTTATGAAAAAACAAGCTGGGCCAAACTCTGGGAATTCGGCAGAAGACAGTTTTTGATTACTCGTGTAAGCTCGCCTTGCACCTGGCTTTTCGGCTTGGTGAGCAGTTTCTTTGCTGTACTCGGCTTATGGGGCGGGCTGTGGATGAGCATTTACGCATTTGAAAACAACCTCAACGGCAAATGGTTCAGCGTTATTGTGCCGGTATCGTTTTTTATCTTCCCTGCAATGCGTGCAATAATGCGTCAGTTAACAGCTGTCAGATTACTCAGCGACAAAGACAGAACCAAAATGAAAGCCACGGTCATAGCGGATATTGGTTTTTTCTGGGTCTGGCACATTCTTATGCTGCTTATAATAGTTTCATCAGCTTTCGGCAGGACGATCGTCTGGCGGTCAATAAAGTACAAATTGCTTGGACCGACAGAGACTATCATCATCGACCAGAAATAATCTGCTGTGGTTATCAGCTGATATCAGCGGAGCCGTTTTCTGAATCCACAAGATAAATCTTATTCTTGCCGCTTCTTTTCGCATCGAACAGTGCTTCATCCGCCAGCATAAAAAGCTCTTCCACAGACTGACCATCACACGGAAAAGTCGCCAACCCCCCGCTGATAGTCAAAGTGCCCTTTCCTCTCGAGCCCAAAAATGGTAATTCCGCCTGCCTCAATTCCCTTATAAATCGCTTTGCTATAAAGAGTACTTCCTGCGGATGACTGCCGACGGTTCTTCTTTGTTCTTCGGGCTTGCTATAGTCAACGGGCATATCCCAGAAAACCACTGCGAACTCATCGCCGCCTATTCTGGCAACAATATCCTGCTTTCGACAACAACGCTTAATAAGGACAGCTGCCTGTTTGAGTATCTTATCACCTACACTATGACTATACATATCGTTATAACGTTTAAAATTATCAATATCAAAAACAAGCAATGTTACCTGGGTATTTTCTTTCCTCGCCAGATTAATCACCTGCCTGGAAAACTCCCACAGATATCTCCTGTTCTTAAGGGCGGTCAGCTCATCCTCGGTAGCAAGCTTCTCAAGTATTTTTATCCTCTCCGGGCTTTGGTCACTTGCCGGCGTTTCATCTTCACCGACAGTCAATTTCGCAACCAGCGAATCAAATTCAGAAAAGCTGATAACGTAATCGTCAGCCTGCCCTGCTTTGACCAGCTTTAAAGCTGCATGTTCAAAGGGTATCGGCGAAATCAAAACAAGCCTGCTATTGGGGCAATTCGCTTTCAATAACTCAAGTTTTAATTCGGGTTTGACCAATCCAGCCAGGAGTACCGCGATAATATCAAAACCCATATCAGCTGCCGTGGCGATAGCATCATCGATATCTGCACAATTTGTAAATGGCAAACTACCGCTTGGCCATTGCCCTGTGAAGGCTTTGGTCATATCACCAACAACAAGAATTTCAGCACTATCTTTTTTCATCGCGACTAAGCACCCAACTCAACACTTCGTATTCCAAACTATATTATACGAAAAATTAGCTAAATTAACAATCTGAAAGTAAAATAAGCTAACTTTGGTTGTTTAGCATGTTTTTGCTTGTCAGTATGTGGTGATAATGTTGTGCAAAACGGTGTGCTTCATCTCGAATATACTGCAAAAGCTTGCGAGCTGGTGAATTGGCTGGCAATTTTATCGATTTATCACAGCCTTGCAGAAAAATCTCTTCCTGGCGTTTCGCTATTGATGCAATTTTGATGTTTTTTGGAGCTCCAAGGCTTTTAAAAGCCTTTTCCGCGGCATGAAGCTGGCCTATTCCCCCGTCAATCAATACCAGGTCAGGCCAGAGTTCCTCACCTTTAAGGGCATATTTATACCTTCGCTTCACAATCTCAGCGATACAGGCATAATCGTCTACCCCTTTAACCGTTTTTATCTTAAACCGCCTGTAGCCGCTCTTGAAAGGCCTACCGTCGATAAATTTAACCAGCGAACCGACCATTGCCTGCCCCGAAATATGAGCAATATCGATCCCTTCGATAATTCGCACAGGCTGATCACTGCCAATGATTTTTTGCAGTTTCGTTAATGCCTCGGTCGGATCAGATACAAAAACTTCAGGCTGAACATTACTCTCCGGGCTGCCCCTGCGATCAAGTCTTTCGATAAGCCTGATCCTGTCTCGATACATAGCTGCCTTTTCGTATTCCATAGCCTTGGCCGCCTCAGCCATCTTCTTTTTGAACTGGCGTATAACCACTGAGCGTTTAGATTTGAGGAATCGGATAAAGTCTTTTACCAGTTTGCCGTATTGAGCTTTGCTTACCTTGTCACCGCAAGGCCCGCTGCATTGTTTGATGCTGTACAGCAGACAGGGTCTGAAAAATTTTCTCTTTTCATCGCTTTCGGAGATATCAAGCCTGCAGGTTCTGAATTTGAATATTTTCTGCAAAACGACCATACTCTGCCTTAAGTCTTTCACATTAGTGAAGGGACCAAAAAGCCGAGTACCCTTTTGCCTTGGTTTTCTGGTTATATAAACACCTGGAAAATCATCACTTGTCGTAATTTCAAGGTAAGGAAAAGTCTTGTCGTCAACTAAAACAGAATTGTACGCAGGACGGATATCCTTTATCAGTCTGGCCTCTTGCAGCATTGCTTCAACTTCTGTTTCTGTTTCAAGAAAATCAACCGAGACGACCTTAGAGACCATTTCAACTATCTTCGGGCCTCTTGAGACGGCAAGATTACTATACGCCTGAAAGTAACTGCTGACCCGACTGCGAAGATTTCCGGCTTTGCCGATATAAAGAACTTTATCTTTGCCATCTTTCATGAAATAAAGCCCCGGAACAGTTGGGAATTCCTTTATTCGCTGTTTTATCTGTTCTGTATTTTTATTGTTACTTATTGTCATCTAAAACCTGACTGCAAAAGCTCATTTCATTTACAGTATACCATCGTGATTTCCAGGAAAGACAGATAAAATTTCTTAACATGTTATGAATTTTAGTTTCGATAAAAAAACAGTTGTTATTAACATGAGCAATGTTACCGGACTATACTTAATTTTAAAAAAATTATATTTATTTGTTTCGTTAAATTCAAGCTTCATAAGGATTAATGAAAATGGCCTTTAATTTTTTTAAAAAATTATATTTTTCTTATTGAACTTTTTTCATTATGGCAATATTATGATTATTGTAGTTTCAACAATATATAGCTTTGCCACTAACTCATTTTACTATATGTTGTGGTGCCTTTATTTTTAGAGAGTTCGCCTTTTTTGCATGGAGATAGCAAATGTCACAGGATTTTAACCCGGAAAACCCATTTGAAGATATGCCGCCGGAACCTGATTTGAGCAATGACTCACAGAACTTTGAAGAACAAGGTCTACAGGTAGATGCCTTTTTCTCTACTCCGGGCGTTCACCCATTTGAGCAGTTGCAATGGGAAACACGTTCTGCAAAGATCGCCAGTGACTCAGGAGATGCTGTATTTGAGCAGGATAACATCGAAGTACCAACAACATGGAGCCAGCTTGCTACCAAAGTAGTTGCCAGCAAATACTTTTTCGGTGACATTGAGACAGACCAAAGGGAAAATTCTCTAAAACAGCTCATCCACCGTGTCAGCAGGTCTATCGCTGACAGAGGCAAAAAAGACAGCTACTTTGCGACCGACAAAGATGCTGAGAACTTTTACAACGACCTGACCTGGCTTTGCGTTAATCAATACGGCGCTTTTAATTCTCCTGTATGGTTCAATATCGGGCTTTATGATGTTTATGGCATCAAAGGCGGCAAGCACAACTTCCACTGGGACCCGGAAAAGCAGCAGGCAGTCCCAAGCGAGAGCAGTTATGAATTCCCGCAGGCATCAGCATGCTTTATACTGTCGGTTAAAGACTCAATGGAAGATATAATGCGTCTTGCCACGAGCGAAGCTATGCTCTTTAAGCATGGCTCAGGTACAGGAACAGACCTTTCAACTCTTAGAAGCAGCAAGGAGAAACTTTCAGGAGGAGGCAAACCTTCCGGCCCGCTTAGTTTTATGAGAGTTTATGACCAGGTTGCGGCTGTGATCAAATCTGGTGGTAAAACACGCAGAGCAGCAAAAATGCAGTCGATGAAAATAAGTCATCCTGACATCAAAGAATTTATCACCTGCAAGGGAGAAGAAGAGAAAAAGGCAAGAGCACTGATAGAAGCCGGTTTTGGTGGAGAATATAACCAGGATGCTTATAACAGTGTAATGTTCCAGAATTCGAATCTTTCCATCAGACTGACAGATGATTTCATGGATGCTGTTGAAAAAGACGGCAAATGGTGGACGAAAACTGTTACCACCAGCAAAAAATGCGAAGAACATTCAGCCCGTGAACTGATGGATCTTATATCAGAGAATACAAGAGTTTGCGGCGACCCGGGCGTACAGTATCATACTACTATCAATAAGTGGCATACCTGCCCTGAATCAGAACAGATAAACGCTTCGAACCCGTGCAGCGAATATATGTTCATTGACGATTCAGCGTGCAATCTTGCTTCTCTGAATCTTATGAAATTCCGCAATGAGGACGGTACGTTCGATATAGAAAGCTTCAAACATGCGATACGGATATTCATCATCGCTCAGGAAATACTGGTTGATAACGGCAGCTATCCGGAAGCCAAAATTACCGAAAACAGCCATAATTTCAGACCGCTCGGATTAGGCTATGCAAACCTGGGATGTTTGATGATGAGCCTGGCTTTGCCTTATGATTCCGACCAGGCAAGAGCTATGGCAGGAGCGATAAGCGCTATCATGACCGGCACTGCTTATACCGTCAGCGCCGAATTAGCTGAGATCAAAGGACCTTTTGCACAGTTCGGCAAAAACAAAGATGCAATGCTGAAAGTTATAAATATGCACCGCGAGAACGCCTACAATATACCGGAATCTCATTGCCCCGATTATCTGCGCAATGTAGCCAAGAACACATGGGATATTGCTTTCGATATGGGTTCAAAAGTGGGTTTCCGCAATGCACAAACTACGGTTCTGGCACCGACCGGAACTATCGGCTTTATGATGGACTGCGACACGACCGGTGTTGAGCCTGATATTGCACTTGTAAAATATAAACTGCTTGCCGGCGGCGGAATGCTTAAGCTTGTTAATAAAACCGTCCCTATGGCACTGGACAGGTTAGGCTATAGCGCCGAAGATATCAAAGAAATTTGTGACTATATCGATAAGAACGAAACTATCGAAGGTGCGAAGAAAATAATCGAAGACCACCTCTGCATATTCGACTGTGCGTTTAAGCCTCGCAATGGCAGCAGATTTATCCATTATATAGCCCATCTTAAAATGATGGCTGCGGTTCAGCCTTTCATCTCCGGCGCTATCAGCAAAACGATCAATATGCCGAATGGAAGTACGACTGAAGAAATCGAATCTGCTTATATCGAAGGGTGGAAACTGGGCTTGAAGGCTATTGCTATATACCGTGACGGAAGTAAAATGCTTCAGCCTGTATCAACTGATAAGCACAAAGACAATTCAAAAACAAAAGCTAAAGCTAAAGTCGAGGAAAAGGTCGCAACTAAACCATTTAGACGCAGACTCGCTGACACTCGCCAAAGCATTACGCACAAATTTTCTGTAACAGGACATGAAGGTTATCTGACGGTGGGGCTGTACGAGGACAAACAGCCTGGTGAATTATTTATCACTATGGCCAAGGAGGGCAGCACCGTTGGTGGCCTGATGGATGTAATTGGCACCTGTACTTCAATGGCACTTCAATATGGAGTGCCGTTGATTACGCTGGTAGATAAGTTCCGCCATGCAAGGTTTGAGCCTTCCGGTATGACCTCTAATCGGGATATTCCGTTTGCCAAGAGCCTTAT
>Ga0307990_1002852_pt1 | contig 13531 bp, 7 predicted proteins | sample EllFjometagen129_FD_203168 | JGI IMG/M metagenome (GOLD analysis project Ga0307990, IMG submission 203168) | Marine microbial communities from Ellis Fjord, Antarctic Ocean - #129 | ecosystem: Environmental > Aquatic > Marine > Unclassified | place: Southern Ocean | collected 2014-10-08
GTCCCTGCAATCTCACCTTCAATGGAAATGGTCAAATCTGAATCGTCTTTGGTGGAGGTCTTGGCCAGACCGAAATCGACAATATGCGGCTGACCGTCCGCACTGACCAGAATATTGGAAGGCTTGAGATCGCGGTGCACAATGCCCTGACCATGAGCATGGGCCATGGCATCACAGATATGGTACATCAACTGGAGGATATCACGATCCGACAATTGATGGGTGCGTGCATATTGATCTAAATGCTGACCTTCAACGAGTTCCATGGCATAGTAGTACACACCGTGATGCAGACCGCTGGCATAAACCCTCGCGATATTGGGATGGGTCAAGCGGGCCGCCAGTGCCACTTCCCGTTCAAAACGAGCCTTGGCTTTTTTCGATGAGAAGCGATGCCTGGCCAGGAACTTCAGAGCGACCGGACGCTTGGTACTAAGTTGGACCGCCTTCCAAACCGTACCCATCCCTCCTCGACCAATGCGACCGACGATTTCATAACCCTCAATGGTTGGAACATGACTGGGACGATTCCTCTTTTTTGTGGGTGGCAGGGGATCACTTGTTTTGGTCACCATTTCATCGGGGCACTCAGACAGACCGTCAACCGCCAATTCCTCGCTATCCGGCATATCCCCTTCGAACAAGGTCAGTTGATAATCACCGACGACCTTGGACTGCCCCAGTTTTAACTGAACGTGTTGACCACCCAATCGAATACGACAGCCCTTGCGCGCCTGCCGGTCATCTACCGGACGACGCTTAATCAGTTTGCCATGTTTTTTTATCTCAATGTAAGCCATGTTTAAACTGTTTGCTCCAAATCGCCATTCGAATAGTCATTGGGGGTTCTTTACACAGCAACCTTAAGAGTGAACATTGATGCCTCCCACAAAGTTGGTGTCCCAGACTTTGTGGACACCAACGGGTTTGAGCCGATTCATCTCCAGACCTCAATCATTCTGTACATCAAAATCGTTTACTCCTGCATTAACGCTTCGAGCTCCGGTTGACTCAACGCTCGGTTGTAGATTCTGAAATCATCGATTTGTGCATTAAGATACGCATCACGACTGTATTGAGAACGCCCCAACCAATTGTTGCTGGTCACACCGAGACTGCTGGGGGTTAGGAGACTGTCAACACTCCCCGCAGGCATGCCATCCAGATACAACGTAATAATACCTGATTGAAAAACCACGGCTACATGGTGCCATCCGGTGGACAATATCGTGGGTGCTACAACCACCGATTGCTCTGGATAGCCTCCGGTGGTAATAGCAAATCGCTTAGAGCCATTCCCCCATGCATTGGGGGTTAGAAACATATATACGGATGTATTGGAGCCGAAATCGAAAAATCGTTGGCAATTGCCTTCTGTGCCTTTGAAATTTACATCCACTAAAAACGTAGAATCCGTCAACGTACTGATGAGTCCGCCAATGGGCAAGGATACATAGTCGTCTACCCCGTCAAAATCCAAAACTTGCCTTTGGTCAGTAGTCAGAAGACTCAGGCCATTGATCAAAATTGCGTGGCGTCCATAACCGGAATAGTCCATGGCCCAATTGCCAATGACTTCATCAAAGGTCCACCACCCCACCAAATTGGGATCTAAAGGTATACTCCCTGCCAAGCTGTTGTAAGGGCCTCCTGTAAAGCCCATATCATTACGATTACCGCCTTTTCCTGGTGGCAGGCTGGCATCGTTCAAATTTGGATCGGGGTTGCCTGCGTCAATGGTGGATGACCCGTCCAAGGGCTCAAAGGTATTGGGGTCCAGGTTGCAGACTCCGTTACAAAGTGAATTATCAAGTCCCAACCAGGGGATCTGGGTGCAGGTGTAATTGACAACAGGACTGGCTTCCGGGCGTATACCATCCGGCATGTTTCCAGAGACAATGCAAGAATCCAGTGATACGTTACACGTGGTTTCCAGATAAATACCACCGCCGTTGCTATTGATGGCTTGATTGTCAATGATTGTACAATTGTCCAGCTTGCCCATACTGCTGGAAGTAAGGTGAACTCCGCCCCCTGCATTGACCGCAGTATTGCCAGCAAACAGCGTATTCATCAGATCAACTCGTGCCTTATCCGCCACAGCCATACCACCCCCGTCATCCTGGGCCTCATTGTCACGGAACTGACACCGAATCAGAAATGCCTGGGCATTTTCCGTAAAAAAGGCGCCTCCACCGTCTGCAGACAAACTGGTGATATATGCATGATTGCCCTGGAATAGACACTGCTCAAAGAGTCCTTGTGTATCATTACCCGCATAGACTCCGCCGCCGTACACAGCCCAGCAATGGATAATACTGACATCATTATACTGCGGATAAGCGTTGCCCAAGATAGCGAAGCCACCGCCGTTGCCCACTGTTGTTGCATTGATCACTTTAATGTCCAAAAAAGTGGGATGTGCTGTATCATTGATATAAAAGGCTCCGCCATCCTCACCAGCCGTTGCTTCGTCAATAGTACACTGTTCAAACACAGAGGCATCATCCTGATAGATATAGGCCATACCTCCGTAGGTTTTGGCCGAACTTCGAATAAATGAACAACGACTAAAAACTGACCTGCTTTGCCTCAGGACCAAACATCCTCCATAATTAATATAAGCATTGTTTCCAAAAAAGTGACACCGATCAAATAGGGATCTATTACCTGAAGTACAATATACCGCCCCACCATAATGTGCTCTGTTCTCTATAAAATTGCAGTCCATCACAGCAACGCCATTTGATCCAAAAAGGATAGCACCTCCACCGTGTGTAGCGTTGTTTTTATCAAATCGACTCTGAGAACAACTGCCCGTACCAGAAGAAGTGATTTCAAGCCCTCCTCCATAGCCACCCGTATTGGAGGTGTAATCACAATTGTTACAAATAATCTTGCCACCATAAACATAAATACCCCCACCTCGAAAGGCACTGTTCTCATAAATTCGGGAATCTGAGATATCAACATCGCCTTCCTGACGGATATAGAGGCCTCCGCCTCGATTTTTCCCCGAAGAAATGACATTCGCAATTAGGTTGGCATCAACAATCAAGATCTGCCCTGCCGTATAAATACCTGCACCCAAACCTTGAGACGTGTTGCACAGAACTTGATCACTCTGCAACGATGAGATACTACTGACATCAAGAAACAGACCTCCTCCTCCCGTGATGCAAGTATTCTCTGCGATCCTATTCCCGGCCAACGTACTGATCGTCCCAGATGAGACGTAACACCCACCGCCATTAATTGCATGGTTTCTTTCCAGATACGACGCAGTTAAACTGAGAGTAACATCGTCGTTGAGAAACAGCCCGCCGCCATTGCCTTGGCTGGCATTGTCTGATAGTGTGCATTCTATTATATTGCAATCGCCTGCTGCCACATACATACCACCACCATTGGCAAGAGAGGTGTTGTCTGTGATCCAGCAATTTTCCATTTGAATATCTGATCGCGTGGTCAGGCCACCAAAGACGGTTTCGTCTGTGATGGCAATGTTGCGTATCTTGCTTGGAATTAAAGGGCCAAAAACCGCATTTCGAATGATCGCATCAGGGCCTAAGTCATTTACATCGCGAATAAAACTCAAATTGCGACCACGAATGTCATATTGTCCAGGCCCTATGTTCAAATCAACAATACTGTGGCCAGCCATTCCGCCTGAGCCAGTGTCCGCGCCCAGATTGCTGCCATCGCTGGCAATCCCGATACAGCTTGAATTCAAACCCAGGGTGAAATCATAGCTATCCAAAGCAATCTGCAAGTCTGCGAGGCTTGGAATACTAGCCGCTCCTGATCCAAAAATTAGGCCACTGGGAAATGCTTCTACCCTAAGAATCTCAAGATCGCCCCAGCCCACATAGCCAGGATGACCGTCAATGATATGATTGTTCGGATCAGCACCATCTTCGTTCAACGAATAGGCAATATTGAAATTTGCCCCATTGGCATCTATAGAACCGCCTGCATTGTGCCAAAAGATACTGTCTGTAATATCGGCTACGGCATTGGGATCAAGATAGAGGCCACTGCGATGGTGTGGTGAGAAATTACCCACCACTGTGCAGTGTGTCAGATCAAGGTTTGATTGAGATTCCAAATAGGCCCCGGCCCCTTTGCCCCGAGCCGCGTTGTTGTATGTGACCAGGCAATCAGTTAGAACTCCATTAGCATCGCTTTCACAATAGAGTGCCCCGCCTTGCCAGAGGCAAGAATTGCCCAAAAACCGGGTTGAGTCGAAATGCCCCTGTGTCTGGGGTCCGAGATAGATACCACCGCCGTGCCGGGCCGATTCATTACCCTCCAGCAGGCAATCGTTGGTTGCGGAGAGCCAACCGCCTCCTGCACCACCGGCCACATACACACCACCGCCATCTTGACCGGCATCGTTCCAATACAGGACTGTCTCTGAAAGATCCAGTATACCGCTGCCTCCCACATAAATCCCACCGCCTGAGGCTCCTGCTCGGTTTTTTTCCATATGACAACGGAATAGACCGGCAGATCTCTCGTCACAGTCACACAGACCTTCTCCGTAGAACAAACCGCCCCGGGTAAAAATCCCTCCGCCAAAATACAGGGCACTGTTGTCTGAAAACACGCAGTCTTCTGCGGAAAACACGCCAAAGCTCTCACAGGCCAATCCACCGCCCTTGCCGCCCCAGTCGGCCTTCAATGGATCGCCAGGACTGCTATTTTCGATTAGGTGGCTGCTGGTCAGGTCAACCAAGGCAAATACATCCACATACACACCACCCCCATGATCGTCCGCTGAATTTGCTTGGATTATGGTGTTTTCAATACGCACATTACTCAGCAATGCACAGAACGCGCCACCACCACAGCCTCGAACCATATTGCCTTGGATCTGGCAATTAAAGATATTAATTTGAAAACAAGTGCAGTAGGTCCCTCCGCAGTAAATCCCGCCACCACACCCATCATAGGTCTCATCTGTGGGACAGCCATTGTCCTCAATGAGACAGTGGCTGATGGTCACGGGATTCGTCTCACCCGGGCCGACGAATATGCAAATGCCTCCACCATCCATGCTGTTGATGCCCTCGGATCCCATGCCGTTACTGATACGAAACCCGTTTACGTCAACACCGCCACACTCAATAGAAACCACCGTGTGAGCCCCATCTCCCACCAAATGAGGTGTATTCTTGGGGTCACCCAAAAGAGTGACTCGACGCTGAAGCCGTAGGGGAAAGACTTCTCCCATTGATGAATACCCTATACCCACTCGAATCGTATCTCCATCGTTAATGTATTGGAGCGCAGAGGTAATTGTTAAATAGTCAGACGGTACCTTCAATTCCGCACTTAAACCAACCGTTGTCATCAATAATACACACCCTATCGCAACAATATTTTTCTTCAACATGATTACTACCTCCATCACTTCCTTCAGTTGATATGAATTGACTTCATTGACGTTTCGCTTGGCATTGTTTCCATGCCTTTTCAAAAAGACCAAGAGTATACCTATCCAGCCAGACAAATTCACAAAGTCGCTGGAATTTTTGGATAAGATTTTTATAGCCAAATGAGGTGATCCTTCTGTTGTGATATACCAGGGCGTGAGCAATCGCCACATAGTAAAGCGTATTGGCGATCATGCGATCTTCTTTTGAACCACTCTTGGCAGAACGCTGTTTGGCGTATTTCTTAATACCCTTGATTACGGCTAACTCGGTGCGTGAATTTTCAAAAAGTCCGCCGATGGTGGTTTGGGACAGTAGGCCCAAACGTTGGCAATAATCTGTCAGTGCAACAGGAAGCTCCGGCTCTTCTGACACCTCCCAGGGGAGCGGTTTTTCCAGACAGTCAGACCACAAGGTCTCCATTCCATTGGGGCTGCCAGATGGTGAGCAATGGCTTTTAAAGCCAATTTTCAAGAGGACACTGAGTTTGCCTGCCTCAAGGTCAAAGATGGTTGATGTCTTGTCCATATCCTATGCCAATCCAAATGCGAGTATTAGGCTCTATCTGAAACTGTTCTTGTCTTGAGGTAAGTTCGCAGTAGACCCATCCTTCATGCACATCACTGACCAAAAATTTCTATGAGATCCCTTAATTCACGATCAATCTCGCTATCAGTGCCTACAGATTCCCCTAGATTGCGACGCATTATCGCTCGAAACCGCCGTTTTGCCGTGGTTAGTAAATTGGAAGCCTTGCTCTCGGAATCCAGTTGATAGCGATGACAGATTTCCTTAAAAGACGGCCGGTCCACGTTGTTAAATAGAGGTTCCAATAGGATATCATTGAATATAGACCATACAACCGGGTCACCTAGACCGTGGCATAACTCACGAAACTCAACAAGTGACCGATCCAGCAGTTCCGCAGCCCAGGTGCGACTAAAGGCCTGCTCAGGATTTTCCTCGGAATGCGGTTCCGGCCCGTCCAACTGCTCCAGTGAGACGATGGCCTGGGCCGGGCGTCTTTTTTGGGCAGAACGCTTGCGCTCAAAGCTCACCAAATACCGCTCAACCGCTACCAGCAAGAAATTCCTGAGTCGGCCTTTGTCCTGGCTTGCTTTTCCGAATAGATCACGACCCAATACAATCTCATGAAAGAAATCCTGAGTGATGTCTTTGGCCAGGTCTCGATTATAGCCCTTCTTGCGGATATATCCGTAAACCGGAGACCAATAGCGTGCCAGCAGCGTTCCCAGTAATTTTGTCCGCACGGATCCATCGCATTGAGGGAGTTGGCGTATCTCGGTCCACTGAGTGGTGTAAAACCAATGATCTCCCCCTTCAGTATCTAAATAACTCTTTTTCGCCATGGCCTAGAACCAGACCTCTCCAGAAGTGACTCAGACAGAATTACCCTACGCCCTTACTGTAAACAAACTTATGGGATTTCATTATACCAAGAAATGGACCATCTGACCACTTTTCTCCTAAAAATCAATTCGTAGCGCATGGAATACGACCACTCTGCGAAATTAGGGTTAGAACGAGAGAGTTGAAACCATTTACTAACACATTTAAAAAAGGAGAAAATTATGTTAAACGCAAAAACCACCACAATCCTCAGTATAGTCCTGTGCCTCAGTTCCATCTGCCAACTGCATGCTCTGGCCGCAGGACCCGGCGGAGTTGTTATTGTCGCCCAAGACAGCAGTGGCGATTACGATTGCATCCAATCTGCGATTGATGACTATTCATCCAGTGAGATCATCATCATGCCAGGTCGATATACGGAGAACATTCTCATTACCAAGGATATTACAATCAGGGCCTATGATGGACCATTGACCACAATTATTGATGGATCGCATCATCGACGATGGGTTAATGGATGCAGTGGCCAATCAGTGGCTCAAAATAATGCCATAGAAACAAATGCGGCCTTAGAAATTACTATTGCAGGCCTATGCATCACAAATGGAGCAAGTGGCATCAAAATCCAAGATGATGATCGAGTCACTCTACGAAACTGTGTTTTTTGGGCTAACCAAAATCACGGAATTGAGATAAAAAACAATTGGCAGTCAGGCCACGAACCGAGGGCTTCCATATACAATTGTATCAGTGTCGATAATGGAGGTTCTGGAGTTTTTATTGGCCAATATCACAGATACGGCTATGGCAGCGCTTGTCCGATTTTGAATATGAGGAATACCATTCTCATTGCTAATAATGAATACGGAATTTCGCTGAGCGTTGCATCTAGTGTTGGAAATGCAACGAATGTATCTCTGGACTACAACTGCTGCACTGGAAACAGATTTGGAAATTATGGCCCAAACATTGGCATGGATCAAACCATCCCCGCTGGCCAAAATTCCATTGCAGCTTCACCTTATTTTGTCCATGGCAACGCTGGAGATTTCCGTCTGACTCCTTGGTCACCCTGTGTCAACGCTGGCTCACCAGGGGCCGGTTTCATGGACCCCGATGGCACCATTAATGACATGGGTGCATACGGCGGTTCTGGGGCAGCAACCTTCTTTGAGAGCCCCATTGACGGCCCCATAGTTCGCGAAGTCACCATTACCCCAGGTACGGTGGCACAAGGATCAACCTTAACCATCCGTGCCAAAGGCAGTGTACGCTAACGATTCACCCAGATCAGGAGATAGGATCATGAAACTATTGAACAGCCTAATCACTCTGCTTTTTCTCTCAGTCGCCACATTAAGTTATGCTCAGGGCATTCGATCCGCCGAATACTACATCGATGATGATCCGGGAGTTGGCCTGGGCAATGTATTGGAGCCCGAAGATGGTTCCTGGGGAGAGATGGATGAAGTTGGAATCCAGACCATCGATACCTCTGACCTGTCCGTGGGGCCCCATTGTCTCGGTGTCCGTTTTCAACACACAGACGGTACTTGGAGCTATACACAAACAACCTGGTTCCGTATCCAGGGCCAACCGATTCTTGTCGGCGCAGAATACTTCATTAATGAAGACCCCGGCCAAGGATTCGGTATCCCTATCCCACAACCAACAGATGGCCAGTGGGATGAATCTGACGAAGAGATTGATGTGAACAACATCGATATTTCGAAACTCCAGTCCAATGGTCCAGACCATCCGGAGGGCCATACCCTGTTTGTTCGGTTTATCGATAGTGATGGCAATTGGGGTACAACACGACAGGCAAATTTCCAGATCGCTAGCACTCCTTATCTGATCGCCGCCGAATGGACAACTGATCCAACGAGTCTGCCCGGCCAAGGACACGAAATGGACCCTGCCGACGGTACCTGGGACCAACCCGAGGAAGAATTGGTCGGCCACATTAACACCTCTGACCTATCTATCACGACAGACTCGATATTCTATGTTCGTGTAAAAGATAGTCTTGGGCGGTGGAGTACGAGAGGCGGTTGGTTCCTGGATGAAAGTGGCCAGTGGGTCTTCGACCCGAACGAAGCCTGGTCACCCGGAAGTTTTGTCCAAGTCAACCACTAATCCAATGATGCCACCAGCACCTGATCAGATGTTGGTGGCATCGTCATGCGCCAATGGAGCTTCTGCACGGAATGGCTTGTCGTGCTGGCCAACGAGAAATGCTACGGCATGACTTGAAGCCAAAAGTTACTAAACTTGGCTCAGCCTGATAGTCCGTTTAATCATTTTTTGCATATAACCATTCTATGGGCATTTCACAATAAACAACTTAAATGGTGATTTTATAGCATGTTACAACTCATCATTAGCGTGCTCTTGTAACACTCTGTGATATATTAACGCAAGAGGCACTGGTTGAGTCTGTTGAGGATTTTTAAGTTGTTTCCTTCTGAAGATTCCTGTAGCATTGATCCATAATCATTGTTCAAAGAGCCTACATAAGCCATTGAAATTAAACACGTTCAAATTTATGAGTAGGACAGCCAGATGGAACTGACTTGAACACCGTTTACCTGTGGAATTCCCACGGCACCATCTTTTTAAAATTGTCTCACATATTTGACGTATTATATGAGATACGTTCCCGGATGAATAGTAAACAGAAAACAGGTAGAAAATAAGTTACTCACCAATTGAACTGTATGAAGATTCAGTTCGTTAGAAAGGTCCATAAAATGGCCATAGTAAGTAATCTAAAAGATTTTCCAAACTATGAATAAGAAAACTATGGTAATATTTGGGAGGTGCCGGCTGGCGGGCCACTCCTGAGCCTATGTGTTTGTCGTGATAGAATATTATGATGGGCTATCGGCGGTAATATACCAAACAAAGCGTCATGAAAGGATGAGTAATGATGAGGACAGCAACGATCGGTCTGATTATGGCAACTAGTCTTTGTTCAGGTTGCATGATCATGGGCAAGACTGCCACAGTGACGTCAAAAGGGAACCAACATGTGTATGACCTTGCAGGCGATTGGAGCAGTACAGAGAACCCCAATGGTGTTTGGTCATATAATCACAACGCCTCTCCAATAACCAAGTCGTTCTCTTGGCAGGCCCACACAGGATGGGGGTATCGGAGGAATGCTGACGGCTGTATCATTAAGCTCAATAACTCCGACGCATCGAAACGGGAAAATGATATGCGAGAAGGTGATGTTGTGATGCACGCCTTATCCCAGATGTATGAAGGGGCGTCAAGCTTCGTAAGCGTGACATGGACGAGTCCAGCAGATGGAACGATTGATATCCGTGGACGAGCCTGGGATGCATATATTGATCAAGACCGTGATATGAGTTGGTCGTTAGTCATTCGCGGAAAAACAGTAGCTCAACGGTCTTCGATTCGGGGGATCTCGCGAGATGACAAGCGGGCTCAATTTAGTGCAAACCAAATTGATAAAGGTCATTCTCTTACTGGAGTGCCTATTACCAGAGGTGCGACCGTCGAATTTCGTGTTGCCGCGTCAACTTATTATGGCCACTTTGTAGGTGTTGAGGAACACATTGTGCTTACTGAAGCGAAGCCGGACATCGCAAAGTAGTTAACGGAACCAAGGTGAACAGCTGCGTTCGGCTCGCAAAACAAGAGAAACTTGATAAGCCAGAAAAGAATGATCATCTTCCTCTTTCATGCTTCATTTTGGCAATCTTTGTGGCTACAACTGCACTACAATCCAAGAGGCCATTATCTGCTAAGTCAGCGAGAATGCTCGTTTCGAAAGCCCTGTATTATCAAGGCATTAGGGAAGACAGGGATTTTTGTAACGTTTTCAATGTACCATTCGATCGTCAAGAATTCTGGCCTCTTCTCAGAGCAAATGCGTCCGAGACTTAGCCTTTAAGGCCATCTATTGCATTGGCCAGTGATCTGGCTCAGAAATATCACTGCGATTCGTCACGACATCCTGGACTTTTATGTACGAGAACTCGGCGCTTTAGGGAGGGCGGTGGGCATTAATGTTCATTTCTCCCACATTACCTCTTTCAAAATAGTAGCATAAGCTCAGCTCAGATGAACGTGATTCTTGTCCATGAGACCTAATTGTGGCTCGGCCAAAACATGTAAAAACAATTGCAGAGGAAGCATTATCGCCTAAAATGGTTGGAAATCATAATTGTGGCATGTGTGCCCAAATACCTGTAATTCAATGGGATAATTGAGATGTCACATGATTCCATTTATGCTTGACAAGCGCAGTCGGTATCATTGCAGGTTAGCTAAATCAGTTGTCAGAGAGCGCATTGTGTTTTATGTGTGATTCGTGCACCAACGCCAATCAGATATGTAATAAGTCGGCTCCAGCCTATTTGCGTGGTTGCGTAAGAATTATTTGCCTAAAAAGTGGTTCATTCTGAGTTTTTATAGCCAATTGGCTTAACAAAACCGTCTAACCTATTAGAATCGTAGCCCAACTGATACTGAGACACACCTGCGATGACATAAAATGGATGTATGCCGGAAGGCACACCCAAGCATGAGCAGGAACACCAACAAAAGTCTTTGGTGTATAACTGCCTGTATTTTAGAATGTTAGATAGGATGTCAGGGCAGTCCTACTGGCCCATGACAATCAGTTTTGTCCTGCCTACAATAGCGCAAACAAAAAGAATTTATTAGAACAGGTTTTTCTAGGAGTTACATTATGAAAACATTCTACGGGGTTTTAATCGGTGTCCTGATACTGGCTACTTCCGTTTCAACACTTGCTGCCGGATATCCTGCCAGGGAAATTGACAGAGCAGAAAAAGCTATTGAAAAGGCGATTGAGGCTGGAGCACCTCGAAACTGCCCTGATCTATTTGCCCAAGCCCTCAAAAAGCTCCTGGCAGCCATTGAGGCGGCAGATGTGAAAAAGGATTATGCCAAGGCCAAGACACTTGCCAATGAAGCAAGGAAACTGGCAGACAAGGCGAGAAAGTATAAACCTAGAAAGCCCCAAAACGAACAGGAAGGAATTCGTTCATTGAAGAGGCTCTCTTTTTCCTACAGTGCAGCAAGCCAATCGCTTCCACATGTGGCATCGATTATGCCTGGTCAGGAGTCAATGGACTGGGGGGATTCTAATACAGAGACATATAACCGGATCTACGAAGATAGGTTTGTCACAGTCAAAAACAAACCGCTGTCCACTTTCTCGGTAGATGTAGACACCGCATCCTATGCAAATGTGCGTCGCTTTCTGGCAAATGGGCAAATGCCTCCAAAGGATGCTGTTCGCATCGAAGAGTTGATAAACTACTTCAATTATGATTTCCCCCAGCCAAAAGGCAGCGATCCTTTTTCTGTGAATGTCGAGATTGCCTCATGTCCGTGGTATCCTGACCATCGGCTCGCACGCATCGGCCTGAAGGGCAAGATGCTGGAGGCAAACGAGCGCCCGGCGAGCAATCTGGTCTTTTTGCTTGATGTCTCTGGCTCCATGGGAACCGAAAAGAAGCTACCACTCCTGAAAAAAGCATTTCAGCTCTTGGTTAAGCAACTGGGTTCAAACGACCGCGTAGCCATCGTGGTGTATGCCGGCGCATCAGGATTGATTCTGGATTCCACAGCCTGTTGTGAACGGGCTGAAAAACACATACTGGCATCACTGAATAGGCTAAGTGCAGGCGGTTCCACCAATGGTGGTTCAGGCATTGAACTGGCCTACAAGATTGCCCAGGAAAACTTCATCCAGGGTGGGGTGAACCGTGTGATCCTGGCCACAGACGGTGACTTCAATATAGGCATCACCAATCAAGGTGATCTGATCCGTATGATCGAAGAAAAGGCCAAAGGTGGTGTTTTTCTCACGGTGCTGGGGTTTGGCATGGGCAACTACAAGGATTCAACACTTGAAAAGCTCGCAGACAAGGGTAATGGTAACTATGCTTACATCGATACATTCAAGGAGGCACGGAAGGTCTTCGTAGATCAACTGAACAGCAACCTGGTAACCATTGCCAAAGATGTAAAGATCCAGATAGAGTTTAACCCGGCAGTGGTCCAAGCCTATCGCTTGATTGGCTACGAGAATCGCAGGCTAAATGCCGAAGATTTCAAGGATGATACCAAAGACGCCGGAGAGGTCGGAGCAGGGCACATGGTCACTGCCCTGTATCAAATCGTACCTATTGGGCATGAGATCGGTGTATCGGAAGCAACAGACGTGGATACCCTCAAGTATCAACAGCCTTCTGACGACTCAATGGTATCAAATAGCGATGAAATGATGACTGTGAAACTGCGGTACAAAAAGCGAGACAGCGAAAAGTCACAGTTGATTACCGTTCCGGTCAAGGATGAGGGCCAGGGCTATGACATGGCATCAGGAGACTTTAAGTTTGTCACTTCTGTGGCCCAGTTCGGCTTGCTACTACGTGACTCAAAATACAAATTTGGCTCAACCTACAATAATGTGATTGAAATCGCAGGCAACAACAAGGGAAAAGACACCTACGGTTACCGTAGTGAATTTATTGGCATGGTAAGAAATGCAATGGCTCTGAAAAAAGAAATAAAATAGCCACAAAGGTGGTCAACAGTGTACTAAATTTCTGGCATAGCCAGGCGGGCTGTTCGGAACTCTATCAGTGATTGCAGACCTGTTACAGCTTGCCCATTGCAATTGCCGTTCAGTTTATTCCTTATTGCACCAGGGA
>Ga0307990_1002853_pt1 | contig 13524 bp, 14 predicted proteins | sample EllFjometagen129_FD_203168 | JGI IMG/M metagenome (GOLD analysis project Ga0307990, IMG submission 203168) | Marine microbial communities from Ellis Fjord, Antarctic Ocean - #129 | ecosystem: Environmental > Aquatic > Marine > Unclassified | place: Southern Ocean | collected 2014-10-08
TTTTAAATAATCAAACATCTGTTGGTATTCTTGAGGATATTCAATTCTAAGCTTTTCACTGATAAAGTGACCCTGGAAAGATGGCCATGCTGAATAAATAATTGCTATTAAAATTGTTGGGATTATTAGTTTAATTATTTTTTTATTTTTTCTTTTAAGAAGAGAAATAATAAACGCTAGTGTTTGAGTGAATAATATGATTGAAACAAATGAATAAAGAATAGAGAGTTTAGTGAATGGATTGCGAAAGGCTTCAAGAAATGAGCTAGATTTATAAAGATTATCAAAAATATTGCTAGTTGGAAAAAGGTCAATCCAGATGAAAGTAAGGCAGAAAAGATAATAGAGGATTATTGCAAATTTTTTGTAACCAATTTTTTTATCGTAAAGAGTGATAAACAATCCTGAAAAAGTGATAACCCCTAAAGTTGTGAGAATAAAAGAAACCGTAGGTTTAGATAGATGGTCTTGCCATTCATTAAAAATTAATCCAAACTCTTGATTTTCAAAAGAATAATCTCGCCAATTAAATAAATAGTGAGTGCCGGTTAAAAGCTGATTGAAGGATCCAGCTTCTCTGACACTCCAAATTGATTCTGGTCCAAAGAGTTGATTGTCACGACTTTGTTGAACGTATTGAGAATTATTAAATCCGTAATAAAGATTTGGAAGAATCCAGTAGGCATTAGTGATAAAACTAAGAAATCCAATTAAGAGAGTTAATTTGATTGCTTTTGAGAATTTATTTTTTTCAAATTTGATAAAGAATCCATAAATCATAGATAGTAAAACTCCTAGGTAAAAAACAGTAGAGGTGTGACCACTTGGAGCAATCAAAAGTTGAACTAATATAAATATGAGAATATGTTTGGTATTGGTTTTTTTTGCTAATTTGTGAACTGATATTAGTAAAAATGGTAAAAAGGCAAACTGCACCATGAACATTTCAAAACTAATATAAAACTGTTGCAATGTAAGAATATGAAGGAGATAAAATACTCCACCTATGCTAGCTAGCCATTTTTTAATGTTTTTTGACTTATTTTGTAACCAGAAATTTTTTAGATATAAGTAAGTTCCAATTCCACCAATTAAGTACATGCTAAATATAAATACATAACGAATTAATTTTTGAGGTAGTATTATTTGCAATAAGAATAGAATAGGTAAGCGAGGTATTTCGGAGAGATGTCCCTGAGCCGCTGGAGCACCCAAGCTTTGATGTTCTAGCCAAGCACCAAAAAATACTTGTTTAGCATATCGCTTAAGATCAAATTCAGCGTGTATGTTGTCCCATCCAGAGTAATAAGTATTGGGTTTTATGTTTTGAAAAGATATCGCAAGAGCGATTAATATAATTATGAGAAGGGGGAGATTTAATTTAAGTTTTTCTAGTAATTTTACTAAATAGTTTTCCATGAATTATATTCATTTTAGCGTAAATTACCTTTTGAAGGGTGGTCAGCCTTGCGGCGACCACCCTTCTATATAGATTTTACAAAAAACTTAGGGCTGGATAGCATTGGTATAAATCAATTGCCAACCCTTGATGATGGTGTGATAGTAGATGGTAATCGTTTTGTGATTAGCATCGACCAGGATGACATAGGAGTCATCACACCCACTGTTTCCACAGTTATCAGCATTGGCGCGAAGTTGACCATGGCCGTTAGCCAGGTCTTCTTCGAGATGCGCAAAGCTAAAGAAGCCACTCCAGTTAGGATCAACTGGGTAACGCATCACTTTCACACGCCCTGGATGTTCAGTAAAGAAATCCATAACGGTGTTGCGATCCGTACTAGCGCCTTTTTCTGCATAGAGACAGCGAACTAGAAATGTGTAGTTGGTTTCGGCGGCTGCCTCAACCTCAACAATGAGTCCTAGTTGTTCCATCACAATTGCAGCTTGAGGATAGGTGACCTTCATGTATCCGCCTTCAGGGCAAATATACGTTCCAGTCTTGTTCTCCATCAAGTTATCGACGTTAGCACCGCCAGTCCATACAGCTGAAAGGTTAGATTGATTTTCCTCAGTGGGGAAATCGTAGCTAATCACGCCAGGATCAGCCAATAACCATCCAGCTTTTTCAGCACCACTTCCTAGTACATTGTCTTGGACAATGCCTCCTCCCCAGCGAACTGGGTAAGATTCTTGCGGAAAGCCGCTGATTATAATCAGGCCATCTGCGAAGGATGTGGTTTTGCCAAAGTGTGTTACTACGGCGGATTGCTCAGCTGCGGGTGCAGCTTTGGTAGCTGCGGGTGCAGCTTTAGTAGTAGGTGTTGAAGCTGAGTTGCTATCTTCTGGTGGGAATATAGATTCAGCCTTGCATCCTACAGCAAATACTGTGAGAAGTAAGACGATTACTACGAGGTAGAACTTATTCTTCTTCATTTGTATAGCTCCTTTTTTTTCTTGCGATCAAGAAAATAATCAAGATAGTAGGAATAAACAACCAGGCAATAATTTGAAGAAGCAGCGGGATTTCTCCCAATCTGTAATCCTTCAAAGCTTTGCTTAAGGCGATAAAAATTTCTGTCGCGATAAGGAAAGCACTTGCTGCACTTGGAACAATAACTAACCAGAAGAGGAGTTTCCTCCAAGCCTTTGGTGAGTTTTTACGCTCTACGAGCGTCCTTGCTTTATCATCATTCATAAATTGTGTTATATAAATGCGACTTATATGCCAGCCAATGGCTAGAAGCAGATAGACTGCTCCTACAATTTGCCAATTTGCTAGTTTTTGGGTTTCCGTAATCCAGTTCATTTGAGCCTCCTATAAGGTCTATTTTTTCTGGATAATATTACCTTAGTGCCTGACCTGAGCGTTTGCTTAGTTATCATTTACCAGGTTTATAAAGAGGAGGAGCCTGCCTTTCCTCCCCTTTATAAACCTGGTAAATACGGCACAAATTAACCACACTAAATTGTGTTTTTTGTAAAATCTGTTAAAGAGCTTCTTCATCGCCAGGAATGGAACAAGTTCCATCTGAGCAATTTAGAAACGCGTGTTCTGCTGCAATCTTGTCGCCATTTCCTCGAGTTGAGGTAAAGCAAACAAGATCTTGGCAGAGCTATCATTCCTTAGGGAACGACAACTCCAACAAGATCTTAAATATTTAGATAATCTCAAAAGTTTGTGTTTGCAGGCACATAGCAGGTTCCTTATTTTATTTAAATAAGCTTGCGTCGAGTAATAGTAGCTAAAGCACCAGTCATGACTAAAGAAGCAATAGCTGAGCCAGTGTTCATATCCATACCAGTATTAATTGGCTGATGAGGTTTAATCACTGTCCCACTACCTAAAGTAATAGTTTGTTTCTGAGTTCCTTTTTGATAACACTTGTTGGTACAAGTAGAATCTTGGCCATAGGCACCAACTTCACAGACTACCTCACAATCTTGTTCCAGCTCTTGCTCTTGAGAAGATTCAGCAGCTAAAACGGGTTTGGTCATCACTAAAGAAGTGGCGGTTATTAAAGATAAAACAACATATTTGTTTAGTTTCATACTCATCCTTTTCTATATAAATTGATTTACTTTTATATAGTTAGGCGAAATTATAACAAATAGTATCTGAATGTCAATAGTTATAAGATACCACATCTGTAAATTTCTTGCTCAAAAAATACTTTAATAATTATTTAATCTTCTATTGATAGGCTTAGTGAATGCAGTTAATTTTGATAGTGGAAGATGACGGCGTGTTGTCTCAGACGTTAAAAATATCTCTTTTAAAAGAAGGTTTGCGAGTTATGATTGCTAGAAACCTTAGAATAGCTCAAATTTTAATTACTCAGCATAAATATAGCTTGATTATTTTAGACCGAGTATTACCAGATGGTGATGGAATAGATTTAGTCGAAAAGATACTTGAAATTAACTATCAGGCTCGAATACTGGTGTTATCTACTAAATCATCGGTAAAACAGCGTATTAAGGGCTTTAGACTAGGTGTAGATGAGTATTTAAGCAAGCCATTTTCTTATCAGGAATTAAGGCTACGGGTTAAAAATTTATTAGCTAGGCAAAAGACTGATTCATCTGAGGCGATTTCTTGTGGGGGAATTGTGCTTTTCCCCAAGACGTGTAGTTTAGTTGTCGATGGTAATTGGAGTAAAATTCGCCCTCGAGAGTCTCAGATATTAGCTTGTCTGATTTATCATAAAAGGTTTGTAGTCACAGACGAACTATTATTAGATTTTGTCTGGGGATATACTGGCAGAACTCCCTCTCATCGTTCTATCTCGGTTTATATTAGGCGGATTAGAATGTACTTGGGCTCGAGGTCACAACAGTTAAAAACAATCCGGGGAGTGGGTTATTGTATCTCTTAAACCAAGGGTAAAAGCCAGGTCATAGTTGTACCCTGGTGTTTTTTACTTTTTACATTAATTTTACCTGAGAAATGTTGTTCAATAACATTTTTTACCCAAGTTAAACCAGTTCCTGATCCGGATGATTTCATACTATAGCCATCAGCAAACATCAGAGATTTTTCTAGCCAACTCATGCCTTGTCCACCATCGATGAAAGACAGTTTAAGGTGATTATTGATAATTTTACCTACTATGAGAATGATTCTGTTTTCTTTCTGGCTAAGACCAGTGTATGACTCGATTGCATTCTTTAAGGTACAAATAACAGCTTCCTGAAAGTAAAACCTACTTCCATAAAGTTTTGTTTGATGGGGGAAGTTGAGATGACTATTTATAATTACTTCTGGAGAGTTATGCTTAGCAAGTCTTAGGGCTTCTTTGAGAAAGGGTCTGATAAAGAATGACTTTTTAGAGTTGAGGAGTTGTGGTTTCTGGAATAGTTCTTTAAGGCGATAAGCACTACAGAGAGCTTGTTGGACATATGGAGTTTGAGCAATATGACGATGTTCTTGAGCAAGTTCTAAATTAATTACTAAACTAGAGAGGGGTGTGACAGCTGCATGGCGAAAGGCTTGACCATAATGTAAGTGTTCTAGGTTCATATTTAATAGATTAACAAACTGAGATTAAGAAAATATTAATAAAAAATGTTGTGGATTTTTTTGATGAATATAGATCTGGTATACTAGGGGTCTTAACAACAAAAATTGCCCTGTAGTGAAATGGCATCACCACTGCCTCTGAAGCAGTTATTTTAGGTTCGAATCCTAACAGGGCATCAAACTCAAATATATATCTATATATCAATCTAATTTAATTAGAAAATTCTAAAGTTTTCAGTAAAGTCTCACAGGTTTTTATATTGATTTCCATCCAATTGTGTACGCACAATAAAGAATAAACTTTGCCTTCATTTTCAAAATGAAAATTAGTTTGGTATCTATCTAATTTCTTTTCATCCATTTTGGGAGGGTCAATTCTATATGCTTGGATTGAGTCAGAAACATTAAAGTATGTGTAGTTAGTTCCAATTCCAATATTATCCCAACTATTAGTTATATTGAGCTGAATAGTTGAGTTTTCTGGTTCTCCTGCTTCCCAAAAACGTATTAAAGTTGAGGGAATATTGGAAAAATTTTCTAGACTAGATTGCCATTGAGGCGGAGTATAAACAGTCAAGTTTTGAGTGGGAAAGTTATGAGACATCCACCCATCTGGCTTGTTTGATTTAATAACAGTTGGTTCTGGAGTTGAGTCAGGGAGATTCGTCTCATCTAGAATGGGTGATGTTGATGGTAAAGGAGATGATACTAACGGTGAGGGTATAGGTGATGCTGAAGATAAAGACTTAATGACTTGTTTATTTTGATAATATTGATATCCAAAAAACCCAGCTAGAGAAATTGCCACTAGAGAGAGAAATGCTAGAAAAATTAATAATAACCTATTATTTTGAGCTGGTTGTGAAGAGAGTTCTTGATCTGCCAGAGGTTTATTTTCAACTTGTTGTGGGGTTTTTAGAGTGGGATTGTTTTCCATATCTCAATTTTAGCATAAAAAGTTCCTAACTATAGTACAATAGTGCCATACTTTTAATATATAGCTATATATCAATCTAAATTATAACTGTGATATGATTTATTTATGAAAATATTATCTTACAATGTAATGAGTGGTGGTTTTGATAGTTATGAAAATAAAGAAGATCAACCACAAAGGCTAAAGCTCATCCAAAATGCAGTCAAAGATATTGATGCAGACATAGTCTCCCTAATAGATACTTATAGATGGGATGAAATTTATACAAATAAAGAGCTTTGCAAATTATTCGATTATAAGAAGGCATACTGCGTAAATCTTGATGATAATAGATTGAAGAAACTGGGACACAACAACGGTATAACCATATTATCCAATTTAGAAAATATTAATTTTAAGACAATAAATCTCAAGAGTAGGAATTCTGTTCTTAGCTCATTTAAATTAAATAATTCTGAAATAAATTTATTTAGTCTATATCTAGATGACTTGAGTGAAGATGTGAGACTAGATCAAGTAAATGAACTAACCAAATACATAAAACATGAAAATAAAAATATAATCATTGGAGACTTTAACAGTTTGAGTCCAAAAAATATTGATTCTACAAAAGAAAAAATTGACAATTTTTTATCTAAAAATCCACAATTTGCAGGTTTAAAAAACCAGCTAGATGACATGATGAGAGCAGAAGTTATTAGCAAATTTCTTGATCTAGATTTCAAAGATGCATCAACTAACAATGTAAATACTGCTCCTACAAAATTAACAAATCTTACAGACGAGGCACTTCTAAGACTAGATTTCTGTCTATATAAAAACTTAGATATAAAAAAACTTGAAGTGCTTACAGATGAAATTTATGACAAGACATCAGATCATTATCCTCTTTTAATAGAGGTTTAAATCTAAAAAAGGTTCCTGACATAGTACAACAGCGCCATCAAATTAAAATATATATCTATATATCAATCTAAAATTAGTTCTGATATAATAAAGACTCATTTTCAAATAATCCCCAGAATATTTTTAAGAAAAGAGGTTATCTTGTCTAAATTAATTTATGAATACTATTCTCCCAATGGTTTAAAAAAATCTGGGAATATAACTAACAGCTCTCGTTTAGTTATTAAAGAAGCAGAAAAGTTAGGTATTAATTGGAAAATAGAAACTGGAACTCAGATTGTGACCCTAACTTATCAGGGGCAAGAAAAATCATACTATCACCAAGTACCTTCCTCGACCACTGCTCTGGCTCTCTATGCTTGCAATAATAAAAAAATAACTACTAATTTATTAAAACAAGCGGGAGTTAATGTTCCTAAAGGATATAGAATCAAACGAAATCAAGAGCAAGACTATCTTTTAGAAGTTTTTTCTTTTTTGAAAAAACCTCTGGTAGTAAAACCTACAGATGGAATTTGGGGAGAAAATATCACAGTTGGCATTAGAGATGAAAAAGAATATCTAGAGGCAATAGAGCTGGCTTTTTCATATTCTTTGAAGAAAAGCACTGGGGCGATAGTTGAAGAAATGTTTTTTGGAGAAGAATATAGAATTCTTTTAACTAGAGAAAAAGTACTTGGAGTTTTAAAAAGGATACCAGCCAATGTAACTGGAAATGGTGAGCATTCAATTAAAAAATTAATCAAGGTAAAAAATAAAGAAGATATAAGAGGAAAAAAGGGTGGTGATAAGTCTCACCTTAAGATTAGAATAGATAAAAAAATGAGATCCTTTTTAGATGAGCAAGAATTGAACTTAAGTTTTATCCTCCCTAAGGGGAAAAGGATTTTTCTGAGAAAAGTTTCAAATGTTTCTCAAGGTGGAGAAGCAATTGATTTCACAGATAAAGTTCACCCCAGTGTTAAAGAAATATCTCTTCAAGCCATTAGGGCTATACCCGGTCTTTCTTTTGCTGGTGTTGATTTTATGAGTTCTGACATTACTCAAAAGCAAAATAAAAACTCATATGTCATTATTGAGATTAATAGTTCACCGGGATTTGATATTCATGATTACCCCTATAAAGGTAAAAATCGACACTCAGTCAGAGAGTTTTTATTACTTATGTTTCCTGATTTAAAAGAAAAATTTAGTTTAAAAGGTTCCTGACATAGTACAATAGCGCCATACTTTTAATATATCGTTATATATCAATCTATTTTTGATTTATATTGAATAATTCAAGCTTTTTAGAAAAGTTATCGGGAAGAGGAAATAACTCTAAAGATTTATTCATTAATATTATTTGAGACATTAATTTGAAGGCATATTCTTCTGAGCTATCGCTTCCGTCGTATCTACCTGTATATGAAACATCTTCTGGATTTAGAGTTTGTTTTATATGTAAGTGAAAGTGTGCATGGGCACTTTCTTCTATAGCTGTAAACACAGGCATTAAGACTGGGGTAGTATAGACTCCCATTCTTATCAAATGAGCACTAGTTGCCCTATTGTTTTTTCCAACTTTAAATTCTTTTATTGATCTAATCATTTTTTCCATTTTTTCAAATGTGACAATAATTTCATTTTCTTCTTCAACGTAAGCAATCATATTCAACTTGCCATTGTAAGAAGGGTAGAGATGAAGGGGTATTACTGAGTTCCCATTTGAGACATGCTGATTAAATATTTTTTGTCCGAGGAGAAATGGTTTATACCATAGAAGAAATTCTTGGGGAGTAAAATTCGGTTTTACTTCAATATTCTCTTGAACATAAAATTGTTTTTCTTTTTGAAAGACCATTTAAATATTATATCAATAGATATCATATTTTTGTCCTAAAGGTTTCTGACATAGCACAACAGTTTGCTATATAAGGTTATTTTAATTGGGACGTCAGAACCTATTCTCTGGTATATTTTATATATGGAAAATGAACCATTTTTATCTAAGCTCTTAAGAAAGAAAGCAGCGGTGTTGAAATCTCAAGAAAAAAGCAGTAAAAACATGAGCTCTGCTTTAAGAGAAGTTAATCGACAAATCAAACAATGCTTGTGTGGGGGTGATCCAACAAAGGGAGAGGGAGTTACTAAATCAGGAGTTTGTGATGATTAGTAAAAATCACTTTTTTATAAAAAGGTTCCTAACATAATGCAATGATATCATCATGCATATGAATGAGTTTTTAGATTCAGTTCAATTAGCTGAGCAAGTCAGACATATTATTAAGTCAAAAGATTGGTATTCTCTTACAGAAAGCAGTGGGTCCTACATTCAAGATTGAATCCGAACATTAGTAATTTTTAATTCTTCATCAAACGCCTCTTGAGATGTTCTGTATCCCAAGCATTTTCTTGGTCTGTTGTTAATTTCATTAATCATATCATCTAGTTCCCATTGTTGGAATTTGGAGAAATCAGTTTTCTTTGGTAGATATCTTCTAATTAGTCCATTACTGTTTTCATTTGTTCCTCTTTGCCAGCTTGAATAGGGATCACAGAAGTAAGTTGGTAGACCAAATTGTTTGTGATTGGTAAACTCTTTTCCATTATCTAAAGTTGTACTTTTCTTTGCTTGTTTTGGTAGGTCACGAAACATTTGGCATGCTTTGTTTGCTGTTTCTCTAGCGGTTAAATCTTTAATAAACTGAGCCATTATCAACCTAGTTTTTCTTTCAACTTCAGTATGAATACCTCCTTGATGATTTTTGCTCTCAATAGAATCTCCTTCCCAGTGACCGAATGTCAACCTGGTTTCTATTTCAGCTAGTCGGTCATGGATACTAGTTCTGTCTGGTATTTTTGATCTTTGAGCTTTTCTACCATACTTTTTTCTTCGCTTCTTTTGTTTTCTTGGTAAGAAATCCCACAATGTTTTGAGTATATTTTCTTCTGAGTAAATATACTGATATATGCACTCATAACTAATTTCCCAATATGGATTATTAGGTTTCTTAAATTTTAATCTTCCAGATATTTGTTCTGGACTCCATCCCATTCTCAGTTTTTTTAAGACATGAGAATACACAGATCTGTTTTTAAGAGGGTGTCTTTTTCTTGCATTAATTGATCTCTTTTCAGTTTTAGCTTGAGCGTGTACTGCTACATAGTGTCCTTTAAAACTATTTCTTGAAATCTCATCACTGATTGTGCCAGGACTTCTTTTTAGCTCACGAGCAATTGCTCTGATACTAGTTTTTTGTGCTAGCAAAACAGATATTAGCTCACGTTCAAGAGCTGTTAATTTAGTGTGTTTTTTTACCATCCAAACATTCTACTCGAGTCTTCCTATGACTCAAGGGTGTTCGGATTCCATTTTGAACTCGTAGGTTTGTGTGGGAAGAAAGCATTGTGTTAATGGCAGAGATGATTAGCCAAGAAATTAGGCAAGTAGAGTCAGAGCAAATTCAACAAATTATTGAAAATTCATTTACTCCAGACGCATTATCTTTAGTAGGTTCAAAATATTTTATAGACTCTCTTTTAGAAGTTGATCCAGAATTAGTTTTATGGTCTGAAGGAGATATATCTTGGCAGGCATCAAAAGCTTCTAGAACTGGTTTAACAACCAGACAGAGCATTAGGCTTGAGTTAATCGGTAAAAATAAGACGTCTGAATTGAAAGATATTATCTTGTCTTTAGCTGATGAATTTGGGGAAAAAGTTCATGTAGTGGTTATTGATGATAAAGAAAAGAACTTGGCTCACGCATCAAGTTTGCAAGATCAGGTTTTGGATAGTGGAATTATAATTAGTATATATCATCTTAATCTTAATGATGTTCAAGCTGATCCAGCTAATTGTTTAGCTTTTTTATCAGAAATAAAGGAAAAAAATATTAGATTAATAGTTGATATGGATGGAGTATTAATAAATGCAGATCGAGTTTTACTAGAATTAGTAGCACCTAAGATAGTTCTATTACTTCAGAAATTATCAGTAAAATAATTTCTACAACGGCACGTCATTTTCTCTCTTTGAGTAATTGAGTTATATCCCAGATTTGCAAGCAAGGGGCGTTATTTGGCCGGCAGTATTCTTGAAGTAAATTTTCTAATGGTAAATCTATCTCTAGGCGGTGGCTATTAACTACTAGTAATACTTGGTCAAAATCTAAAGCTCTTTCACTAAACTTCGGAGTAACATCTCTGACAGGAAAGCCAACTCCTTCTACATAAATATTATCTACATTTTGACGATGAAAGTACATTAAAATTCCATCGGGGAGAGTACCAAATGAGCCTTCGGTGGCAACGGCTATAGTTCGATCTTTAGCTTTATCTTTAATGTATTCCACACTTTCTTTGATTCCATGGCCAGATGACCATTCATAAAGATACTGTTCTTTATCAGCACTTACAAAAGGAATTTTACTGGTATCAGTTAGAGAGTTATAAATAAATTTTCCAGAGGTGGCGCCGATACAGATGATAATTATTCCTAAAAATATTTGCAAAGATAATTTTTTCCACAAAATCTTTTGTTTTTTAGCTAGTTCGATTAACTCTTGAATCATTAGAGAAGCAGAAATAGTCAAAAATATACTAACTGGGAAGAAGTATCGCGGATATACTACTTTACCCAAGAGCGCAATTGGGCCAGCAAATAAAACTGCTGATCCAACTAAGATGTGTTGAGTGCGTCTCTTTTTTAGATTTGGTAAAAATTGACCTAGTAGGTTTAGTAGTAGAACCGGCCAAGCTAAGTAAACTCCAAAATAATTAATGTAGTTGGGGATATTGATAAGAGTATCTTGCCACTTACCTTGGAAGACCACTTCCTTCCATGGATAAAGAAAATCACTCCCTCTAGAAAATATTTGTGAAAAAACTGGGTGAAGTCTGAGAGTAAAAAATATCATTACTCCACCCATAACTGCTATTGAGATATAAATAATTTGTTTTATTCTAGAGCTTATTTTTGTCGGCTTAAGCCAAGGATAGATAAATAAACTAGGGATGATTAAAATAGCCGGTAATTTACTCCACAATCCTAAGCCAAAAAATAAAGCAGTTAATCCTATCCAGAATTTTTTTTGTTTACTTTTAATTATTTGAACTATTCCAATAATTGTGAGGGTTATTCCCAAACCCAACAATCCATCTGTGAGGGCCATTCGATGATGAAAGAACCAGAAGGGCAGGATGCTTCCTAGAATCATTGCCATCCAAGTTGTTTTTGTTTTCCCACCCAGTAGTTTTGTTAAGTAGCCTAAGCTTAATATCTGACCAAGACCGATAATTACTGCTACGAATCTACTAGCAAATAATTGATCTGAAAATAGAAATTGAAAGGGTACCATCAACCACATTAAAAGAGGTGTTTTGCCATCATTCATGGGGAAGAACAAATACTGTTGCCAGTCATCAATGATGAGCTGAGTCCATCTGATATAAATAGCTTCATCAGCAAATACTGGTAAAAGTGTCAGTCGATAAAGGTGGGTGATTAAATAAAAAACAATGACTAAGATTGGGATAAACCAAGGTTTAATTTTTTTCACTACTCTATTGTAGCCTAGCTGATCTTACTCGCCAACTTGCGATAAGGAAAATTAACAATCCAAAATAAAACAAATGGTACCCAAGTAATAAGTTGCTGTTGCCAGATTACATCTCCATCGTAGTTGCCCATCCAAAGATAGGGAATATATCGGAACATTGAGCTAATTGATAAGATTAGCAAACTAATTTTCCAAGATTGCCATTTTTTATTAATCAGTGGCAGCCAAACTAGAGACCAGATTAAATACCAGGGTAAAAATTGTTTTGATCGAGGTGTTAGGAGTGGTAAAAATAGTAAGATTGAGGTTAGAAAAGGCCAACTAGATAAAATGAATTCATGTAGTTTTGGCCAAACTTTTTTCCAAGGTAAAACCAAAGCCAGCCAAATGGGAATCAGAGCCAGTGTGGCTAATTTAATCGATGCAGAAAATAGTAATAGAAGAAGTGAAAGTAAAATAGTTTTACTAGTTTTTTTATTAGTTATTATTAATAGCATGGCTGTTATTGCTGGAGCCATCATCCATAAATCATTATGAGCATTGCTAACTACTTCAATTAATAAAAGTGGATTTAAAAGTAGTATTAAGAGCCAGATATTTTGTTTTTTGATGTTTTTTATTAGAGAGAAGCTTAAGAGACCAAAGCTTAAGAAACTAAATAGGCGGAAGCTGAGCCAAGTTATTGAAAATTTTCCTCCTCCTAAAAAATATGGTAAAAGAGATAATCCTGTCCAGCCATAGAAGTAAGGGGCTGGTGTATGGGTGTTATGCATGAATCTAGTCCAGTTATCAGTGGCAAAATTTAGAGCTGTTTGAAGGTGAGGGTTGGCTTGATAAACTACGACCATTTTGGCATTAAAAATGTAGTTAAATATATCGTAAGAAAGAGCGTTGTTTGAAAATATTAGTGGACTGGCAATTAAGAGTGGCACCCACCAAGACATTTTTTGTTTTTTAGGCCATATTTTAATGATATTAAAATATGTAATAAATAGTGAGATTAATAAAATTAAATAACTATTAGTTAGTAGGAGTCTGTTGTTAAAAAAACTATTCCACATCCAAGTTTGAAATTGCCAATAAGGCGACCAACTAGTTAATACTAAATTAGGTGCGGTGAGTGAATAAGAAAAAACTGTATAAATAACCAATAATAGA
>Ga0307990_1002854_pt1 | contig 13520 bp, 9 predicted proteins | sample EllFjometagen129_FD_203168 | JGI IMG/M metagenome (GOLD analysis project Ga0307990, IMG submission 203168) | Marine microbial communities from Ellis Fjord, Antarctic Ocean - #129 | ecosystem: Environmental > Aquatic > Marine > Unclassified | place: Southern Ocean | collected 2014-10-08
GCAAAAAGGCCCCGACGGGGCGTCAAAACGCGTCAGCTGCGGTTTCACTGTTTGACGGAGAGACCTTGAAGGGGTGGGAAGGGAACCTCGATTGGTTTCGAATTGAAGCGGGGGCCATTGTGGCTGGTTCCATGGGCAAGGCCATAGATCGTAATCAATTCTTGTGTACGCAAAATGAATACAGGGATTTTGAATTGCGCCTCAAGGTCAAACTTCTAGGGCCTGCAGCAAATGCGAATGCCGGTATTCAGATTCGTAGTCGTCGCATACGCAACCATCATGAAATGATGGGATACCAAGCCGATATGGGGCAGCATTACTGGGGTGCTCTATACGATGAATCTCGACGAAGAAAGGTCCTGGTTGCGCCTGATCGGGCTGAACTGGACAGGGTACTCAAGCTGAATGACTGGAATCAGTATGTCATTCGATGTCAGGGCAAGCACATTCAACTCTGGATTAATGGGTTCCAAACTGTAGACTACATAGAGCCGGACGAGACCCTTGAGCAGGTCGGATTCATTGGCGTGCAAATCCACTCAGGGCCAGCCTCTGAAGCCTGGTACAAAGATATTGTCCTTGAGCCCTTGAGTCCCGTGGGTTTTCGTATTCACACGCTTAACAAAGAGTCTCGGTTTGAAGCGGCTGGTATTCTGGATGTCAATCGTGATGGCAAGCTCGATATCCTTTCCGGTGGATTCTGGTATGAATCCCCTGAGTGGACGAAGCATACAGTCCGAGAGGTACGCGAGGAGGGGGAGTATTACTATGATTTTGCAAATCTGCCCTACGATGTGGATGGCGATGGATGGATGGATATCATTAATGCGGCCTGGCACAACAAGATGTTGTTCTGGGTGGAGAATCCAGGACGCACCCAAAAAGCCTGGCAACTTCATGAGATCGATACACCAGGCAATATGGAAACCGCGTTACTCTACGATATAAGCGGGGATGGGACATTAGATATTCTTCCTGCGGCCATTTATACCCCAGTCTGGTATGAAACCAAAGTGGTCCATGGACAGTCCAGTTGGATCAAACATGCCTTGCCTGAAGTTAGCAAAGGGCATGGTGTTGGGGCCGGCGATGTGGATGGTGATGGGCGTTGTGATATTGTGGCCTGCGACGGGTGGCTACAGCAGGCGTCCTCCGGGCCCTGGACCTGGCATGGTGAATTCAAATTGGGTACGACCAGTGTGCCCATTCTCGTCAAAGATGTGGATGGTGATAACGATGCTGACCTGATTTGGGGCATGGGTCATGATTATGGCCTTTTTTGGCTGGAACAAGACAAGGACAGTCACGGGCATCGTTGTTGGATCAAGCATCTGATTGACGATACCTGGTCTCAACCGCATTTTCCACTTCTGGCTGATTTGGATAACGACGGGCAAGAAGAATTGGTTGTGGGTAAACGCCACCGCGCACACAATGGTCACGATTCCGGAGGCAAGGATCCGGTATGTGTGTATTGGTATGATTTTGACCGGGCGCAAAAACGCTGGCATAGACACACCATTCACGAGGGGGGAGCGATCGGGTTTGGCATCAGCACTGAGGCCAAGGATATTGATCAAGACGGTGACATCGATATTGTGGCGCCGGGAAAAAGCGGGTTGTACCTGTTTGAAAACCTGCTTAAGTAATAGGAAAAACGGCATGATCAATGTGGCTCACAGTGAGTTTTCGCCTGATGGACAGATGTCTGTTGAGGCTGCAAAAAGCATTGGCTTAGAGTCTATTCGCAATTTGATTTATTGAAACTAAGGAGACATTTTATGATAGACCTGAAAAATCAGATCTTCGAGATCTTGTGCAAACCTCAGTTAGCTTCTTTGGCCACAATCACTGACGACGGAAAACCCTGGGTTCGTTATGTCATGATGTTGACATCAGACGACATGACCATGCAATTTGCCTCATTTGTCAGAGCACGCAAGGTGGTTCAGATTCAGGCCAATCCAGAGGTTCACCTGACGTGCGGAGTGACCAATCCGTCGGAAGTGATTCCTTACCTTCAGATTCAGGGCAAGGCTGTCCTCAAAACGGATAAAGAGGTACGCTACGCTTTTTGGGATGATATGCTCAAGCCGATTTTTGATGGGCCGGATGATCCCAACTATGGTGTGATCGAAGTCACGCCGTATCGGATTGAGTACTGTACACCCGGATCACCTGAACCCAAAGTCTGGACTGCATAGGCGACGCGCCTGGCCAGAGAGCGTTTACACCAGGAAGGCACAAGATGAGAGCTTTGAGATGCATGTCGTGTGTGGTTATTATTGTTTGTGTGTTGTCCAGTCTGTCCAGTTTGGTGGGCTTGGCGCATGCCCAGAAAATGGCAGTGCCTGTGCGGGTGAATGAATCGGCCCGTGATATTCCTGTGGCGTATGACGTGGATGTGGTGGTTGTGGGGGGGGCGTCCAGGGCTGTGGTTGCTGCCGTGTCTGCGGCAGAGCAGGGGGGCAGGGTTTTTCTGGCGGCACCTCGTTCCTACCTGGGAGAGGATTTGTGCAGTACGTATCGATTATGGTTAGACCCCTGCGATGTACTGACCACACCCTTGGCCAGGGCTTTGTATGCAGAACCTGCCAGGGGGTTGTCTCCCGAGGGCTCTTTACCATTCACCTATACTGCGAACATGCCCTCGGCTAACCCTCATCGAGAAATGTCTGGGAACTCACTGTTAAAAGATGGGCGTTGGCACTCTGCATCTGGCCAGAGTGTTCAATACGATGGGGATGTGGTTATTAATACGGATTTGGGCGAAGCCCAGCCTGTGGGACGAATCTCAGTCCTGGCCTATCAGCGTTCTGGAGATTTTGAAGTGGCTGAGGTTCGCCTTGAAGCCAGTACAGACGGTCAACACTGGGACTCTCTGGGTTCGATAAAAAACCGTCAAACAGGCCTGGGATTTGAAAAGCAGGCACTGGCTATGTCTTTCTCAACGGACAGGGCAGTTCGCTACATTCGGTTTCACGTGTGTAAAGCGCCAGATACTAAAAGGGTGTTGCTGGGCGAAATCTGCATTGAAGGTGACGTGTTGTCTGATATGTCGCGCAGACGTCACCGTATTCCACCCACGCCGATGCAGGTCAAACGTGTTCTGGATCAGGCCCTGTTGGACGCAGGCGTACAATTCTTATATGGCTGTTGTCCCACGGAAGTGCTGTGCGATGCGAAAGGTGAGCTGGCAGGCATTGTGGTGGCCAATCGTTCAGGACGCCAGGCTATTAAGGCGAAGGTCATTATAGATGCCACGCCCATGGCGACTGTGACTCGCCTTGCAGAGGTCCCATTTACAGGCCGTGAATCGAAGGACTGTACCTTTCAGAGAATTGTGGTGGGTGGTCAACCCACGATTTTCAATAAAAATGTAATCAAAAAAATGCCTTCGCTAGTTTTCGGTTCTGATGGGCAAACGTTTGATGCGTATCAATATGCCATAACACGGCCATGGGATGGGCGATCTTTTGCTTCATTGGCCGAAATTGAACAGGTTAGCTTTGATTTAACCTGGCAACAGGGGCAGGTGGATGTTTCAGAAAGACTGTTTTTTATTCCGCCCGAACGAGTGGTCGGTTCTACTCCGTCATGCCTGACATGGCCAGGTGCTGAACAGGCAGATATGTCACTCTTTAGACCGGCCATCAAAAAGCGTTTGTACGTGCTCAATGGCAGTGCCAACGTGTCAAAGTTTGTGGCCAGAGACATACTTGAACCTCTGGAGGCCATGCGGATTGGTCAAGAGGTGGGCAAGGCTGCGGCACAGGAAGCCCGTGTTGTGGGTGTTCTGGTCGGTGTGACGGTGCAATCACAGGCGCCTCAGGCCGCTGCGGCTGAAGGTGACATTGGTGACGATCCTGCGTGGCGACCCCCGTTGGGCAAATCGCTGGGTGTGGTTCATTCTCCTGCGAGGAGTTTGCCGGTGCTTGGGACGTACGATGTGGTGGTCGTCGGCGGAGGGACAGGCGGGGCACCTGCCGGCATTTCGGCTGCACGACAAGGGGCCAAAACTTTGGTGGTGGAGTATCTGCATGGCCTGGGCGGCATTGGCACATTGGGCATGATCAGCAAGTATTACCATGGCAACCGCAAGGGATTCACCGAGGAAATTGACGCTGGCCTGGGGGAGCTTGGTGGAGAAGGTGAGTCGCGAAGTGGTCAGGGACAGGCGTGGGATACCCAACTCAAGTCAGAGTGGTTTAGACGCGAATTGAGACAAGCCGGAGCACATATTTGGTTTGGTACGCTGGGGTGTGGCGCTTTTGTTCACCAGGGTAAGGTTCAGGGGGTGGTGGTGGCCACACCAGAAGGCAGGGGCGTGGTTCTGGCCAAGGCCGTGATTGATGCGACGGGCCAGGCCAGTGTGGCTGCTGCTGCCGGGGCTGCTTGCCTGTACACTGGCTCGGGGCACATTGCTCTTCAGGGCACGGGGCTACCGCCGTTGCAATTGGGTGCGCGTTATACCAACTCTGACTATACCTTTGTGGACGATCTGGATGTGTTTGACATGTGGCGAACCTTTTTGACATCCAGAGAGAAATTTAAGAATGCGTATGATCTGGGCCAACTGATCGACACCCGGGAAAGACGTCAAATTGACGGCGATGTTTTCCTGTCACCCTTGGATGCCTATCTGGGGCGTACCTTTCCCGATACGATTGTCATGGCAAACAGTAATTTCGACTCTCATGGATTTACGATACATCCCATGTTTATCATTCGTCCACCGGATCGGGCGAGTGTGCCCACGTCTGTACCGTATCGCTGTCTCTTGCCCAAGGGATTGGATGGACTTCTTGTCACGGGCCTGGGTGTTAGTGCCCATCGTGATGTCATGCCCGTCATTCGCATGCAGCCTGACATTCAGAACCAGGGGTATGCCGCCGGTATTGCAGCTGCGACATCGGCCACCAGTGGTGTTGCCTTGCGGGATATCAACATCAGGGAATTGCAGCAACATTTAGTTCAAAAGGGTATCCTTGATTCCGAGGTGCTATCGCATCAGGATTCTTTTCCCTTGCCTGCTGAAGATATCGCTGAGGCGGTCAAGACTGTGACGCAGGACTATAAAGGGTTGGAAAAACTGTTTACCCAGCCCAAGTTGGCGATGCCCTTGCTGCATCAGGCTTACCTTGAAGCGGAGCTGTATCAGGATAAGTTCAAATATGCCCATATTTTGGCGATTATGGGTGATTCTGTCGGGGCCGAGGACCTGGCAGAGGCCGTCCGCTCTCAAGACTGGGATGAAGGGTGGCAATACCGCGGTATGGGTCAGTTTGGTCCGAGCATGAGTAATCTGGACAGTTTAATTATTGCACTGGGTCGTACGAATGCTAAAGAGGCCTTGTCCGTGATACTTGACAAGGTACGCGCCCTTGGCCCTGAGCATTCATTTTCGCATCATCGGGCCGTGGCCGTGGCACTGGAGACATTGGTGCTGCCCGAGGCTGCTGATGAGCTGGCAAAGTTGCTCAATAAGCCAAATATGTCAGGTCATGCCTTTACGGATATCAGTATTGCTCGCCAAAACATCAAAAACAGCGGGACAGACACGACCACACGTGAGGTGTCGTTGCGTGAATTGGTTTTGGCCAGAGCACTCTATCGCTGTGGCGATTCTCAAGGTGTGGGCGAGGCCATACTCAAAGCCTATGCCCGTGACCTGAGGGGCCATTATCGTCGACATGCTCAAGCCATCCTGGCAGAAAAGACTGAATAGAGATCGACTACAGAAGGTCACTCATAAACCTGAAAATGGCATCGTCGTTTTCAGGCAGAATTTCATGGGCGAAGTCGGGATAGACTCTGAGTGACTTGTCCGCCTGGATTTTATTGTATGCGGCGAATTGGGTGGAAGGGGGGCAGACTGTGTCCATCAAGCCAACCGCCATCATAACTTTTCCCTGGATGCGTGATACTAGGTTCTGGATATCGATGTATCCCAATTGGGTAAACACGGCTTGCTCGCGTTCATGTAGGGGATCGAATCGCCGGAAATAGTCCTGAAGTTCGAAATAGGCATCCTTGGCTTGATCCATTTCCCACACACGGCGATAGTCTGACAAAAAGGGAAAGACCGGGGCCACCCGTTTGATTGAAGGGACCAGAGAGGCACAGGCCAGCGTTAATCCACCGCCTTGACTGGCCCCTGTCACGCCGATGCGTTCGGGATCGACTTCCGGTAGATCCATAATGATCTGAGCCAACTGGGCCGTGTCCAAAAAAATCTGTCGAAACAGAAGTTTTTCAGGGGGACCATCCAGGCCACGAATGATCTGGCCTCGTAGCGTTGTGCCTTTCACGCCACCCACGTCTTCAGACAGTCCACCCTGACCGCGGCAGTCCAGGGCCGCCACTGTAAAACCGGCTGCTGCATAGCCCAGCTTGTCCATCCAGAGGCCAGAATTGCCTGTGTAGCCGTGAAACATTAGCAGACCGGGTTGCGGATTAGAGGTATGTTTGGGGCGCAAAACCTTGGCATGGATGCGAGCGCCACCCACGCCTGTGAAAAACAGATCCAGGCATTGGGCAAACTCTGTTTGAAATGAGGCAGGTCTCCACTCAATATCAGGATCCACTGCACGCATCTTCTCCAGTGACTTGTCCCAGAACATATCAAAATCATGGGGCCGGGGGTTGCAGCCTGTGTACAGTTGAAGCTCTTTCCACGTCATGTCAAACATCAAAGGCATTGTTGATCTCCGAATCAGATTGAGTTATCGATGTCATCGTATCCTGTGTGCGCATTGACGTCAAGCGTTGGAAAGCACGTCAAATCCATGGTTCCCCTTTTGTATGAAAAGGCTATAATGAAACCGGTTTAGACCATGTTGGTGAATGATTAAGTTTTAAGGAGTGTTATGGGTATGCGAGTTGGATTAGTGGGCATCGTACTGTGGATTGGCTTGACTGGGTGCGTTTTTGCCAATCATGCCAAAGAGGCCATGTCTGCTTTGAATCAGGTCTATTGGGATACCTCGGGGCAGTATTTTCGTGTGAATGAAAAGACGGACAGTGGACGCCTGGATTTCTGGATGACGGCTCACGTATGGGAATGTGTGATGGATGCGTATGAGTGGGGCAGTGACACCACGTATCGCAAGCAAATCGGGCAAGTGTATGATGGCTTTGTCAAGGCCCACCCTGACTGGATCACCAATCCATTTAATGATGATATCATGTGGTGGACCATTGCCTGCGCCAGGGCCTATCGATTGACTCAGGACGAGCGATATTTGAAAAAAGCTCAGTCAGAATTTGACAGGGTCTATTCGAAGGAGGTGGATACTACCCTGGGTGGGGGCATGTGGTGGAAGGACAATCCGCATGGATCGAAGAATGCCTGCGTCAATGGGCCAGCTGCCATCACTGCCATGGAGTTGTCGTTCATTCTGAAAGACGAGTCGTACGCCAAAAAGGCACGTGACCTGTATAGGTGGGAGCGTGACAAACTGTTTGATCCTGATACTGGGGCTGTGTACGACAATTTAAACACACGGGGACGGGTCAGTCGTTGGCTGTTTACCTACAACCAGGGTACCTTTATTGGGGCAGCCTTGAGGTTGTATCGAGGGACTCAGGATCAACAGTATCTGGAAGACGCAACGCTGGCGGGTGAGTTTATGCGTCAAAAACTGTGTAATAAAGAGGGTATTCTCAAGAGTGAGGGACAGCGTGACGGGGGGACCTTCAAGATCATTGGTGTGCGTTACATGGTAGAACTGGCCCATGCCACAAAAAATCAGGTCCTGTTTGACTGGCTCCAAAAAAACGCAGACACGGTATGGACAAATCGTCGTGTCTCCGACAATATCATGGGGTACGACTGGTCCAAGCCAGTCAAAGAAGAAGATAGCATTGAATGCCAGAGTGCGGCAGGGGGCGTGGTGCTCTTGAATTTGCTCAAGTAAGCCCTGTTCAAGGATTTATTTTATGGCTGACAACTCAGAGTGTAACATGCACCTCTTGGACACTGATTTTCCTGTGTCTGAGATGTTTGAATCTATCCAGGGCGAGGGCAATTATGCCGGTATAAATTGCCTGTTTGTCCGGTTTCAATTGTGTAACCTTCGGTGTCCCTGGTGTGATACCAAACATACGTGGACCCGGTTTTCAGATACCTTTGACAGGATGAAAGTTGACACGCTCAAGCAGGCCATTCAAAAACGGTCCAGACGCCATGTGATATTGACCGGTGGAGAGCCCAGTCTCTTCCGGCTTGATTTGTTGGCTGAGCCAGATAAACAATATCATGTGGAATCCAATGGGACCCTCATTCCCACGCAACCCTTGACCCTGACTTTGGCCGATGGTGTGATCATCCAAAGGGGTGCCATGGATGAGGCGATTATTAGCCAGTTCAATTGGGTGATATCGCCCAAGCTATCCAATTCTAAGCAGCCTGTCCAGCCAGAGGCCATATCGTTTTGGGCCAGGCAATCCTATGTCATATTCAAGTTTGTCGCAGACACTGAAGAGGATCTCAACGAGATCGAGGCCTTTGTGACCCAGTATCAGATTCCCCAAAATAACGTGTATATTGGCCTGTTGGGCACCACTATCACCTCTCAGCTTCGGCCAGAAATGGTTGAAGAGGTTGTCAGGCGAGGCTATCACTTTTCGCCGCGATTACATATTCTGTTGTGGGGGCAGACTCGGGGTACGTAGAGGCCTGCTCTCGTCTCAACCTTGTCGCGAACTTTGTCGCGAACGAGGACAAAGGAGTCTCTATTTGCAGCCTCCGGCTGCCTGTCGACAAGGCTCGCGACAAAGAGAAAGGACAAAGAGAAAGGATGGCCAACATGCTTAAGTGAGTGCTATTCAGCCCTGTTCCGAATGGCCTGTTACAGGCTCTGTATTCTCTGTTGTAACATCGTCCGATCCTGGGGAGATAAGTCCAGGTTTTTCAGGGCCTTTTCAAAGACCCGCTTGACCTTTGATTGTTGGCCGATGGATTGATAGATTTGGGCCAGAAACATGTAGGCATCGGGTGTGGCAGTTTTGTCTTTGATTTGTTTTTCCAGGATGGAAATGGGGCGTTCTAATTCTCCTTGGCGTGCGAGATAAAAGGCGTAGGTATAGGCGTATCGGCCATTACAAGGCTGGAGGGTGTAGGCCTTTTTGCACCAGGCTAAGGCGGTTTTGGGGTGGCTTTCGGCCAGAAGAATCCCCAGGTTATAGGCTGGTACGGGATTGTTGGGGTCGAGTTTGGCCGCCTGTTGAAAGGCTTTTTCTGCCTCTTCAAGTCGCTTCATTTCGCCCAGGAGCATACCGAGGTTTATGTAGCAATGGGTACTATTCGGGTCCACGGTTAAGGCCTTTCGGAAGGCTGCCTCAGCCTGACTGTTTTGTCCCTTGGCATTGTAGGCAAAGGCGACGTTGACATAGGCAGGTTCAAAGTCCGGACGCAGTTTGCTGGTCGTTTTGAACGCGGTGATAGCCGTGTCATAGTCTCTCTTGACCCCTGGCAAGGGGGGATGCATGGAGTGATCTGAGCGGTTCATATGGGCAAAACGGGTCATGGGCATATGACAGGAAATGCAAACGGGTGTTTTTTCGCCGTGTTGATAGTCTTTGACATGCCGCAATCACCGCCACTACATGAGCGATTTATTTGTCATAGCCATAGTATAGATAAAGCGCACCATAGCTCCAGTGCGGACCTTTCAGTCCGGGATAATTAAAACGGTCCATCATCAGTGCAATGTATTTTGAGGTCTTGCCGTGCGGTAGAGACACCACATTGGGCCAGACTCGCGTGCCAGACTTTTCGTTCCAGGGGGGCAGATCCATGTTTAAGGTGCCGACTTTGTTGAGCTCCGGATAGCTGTAGATAAAGATCTCTCTTGCTTGGCTTCCTGAAAAACAATAGCGTGTGTCTCCGATTTTCTGTATGGAGGTGCCGGTTGAGTTTTCTTGGACAGGGCCTGCAATACGCGTAAAGCCATGATCCCAATGGTTCGATTCGAGCATGACCGCTTTGTAGCCCCGGTGATTTTCACAGGTGAGCACCCTCCATTTTTGTGCTGCCTGGTCAAAGAGGATATGGGAATCTTCAATGTCGCCCACAATGCCCATGGGCTTGGCCTTCATGATTGAAAAACCGAACCTCGGGTCCTGGTTGCTTTCAATGGCCAGGATTTGTTTCTTCTCCTTTTTGATATTGGCATAGGCGGTAAACCCAGTGGTTAATCCACGCCAAATCTTGTTGTCCGGATCATAGAAAATATGGGAGGAGATTTCATTTCTTAATATTCCATCCTCTCGATCGAATACAATGATGCCTTCCAGTGTGATGTCAAACACAGAGGGGCTCATGCTGAAAACCCCTTGGATGTGATGGGGTAAAGCTCTACCTCGTATGGACAGTGTGTACCACAGTCGCCCTTGATCGATAAATGGGGATCCATCTTTATACGTGATGGCTCGAATGTCTGCCTGTCCAACACCTGTGGACAATTCAGATCGTACGTTCAAAATAGAGACCTCTCCCTTGTTTAGCTGGATATAGAGGCTTGATTGAAATGAATGAATGCGGCGTTTCGTTCTTAAATCCAGGAATTGATTAAAATCACTCTGGCCGATACAGACAGGCAGGCCCTTGTTCGCAGAAAAGAGGGTGAATCCACTTCCCAGCATTTGGAGGATGAGTCTCTGGGGGAGGTTCTGGCTGCTCAGAGAGGCTGTCAGGATGGATCGGCTGACCAGGGCTTGACCGTCTTTGATAATTTCCAGGTTGGCATCTGTGAGTCTGTTCTCTTGAAAGGACACCGTGACAACAAAACGTTCCGTTTTTTTGGGGTCAGAGAATTCAAATCCTACTTTACCTTGTCCTTTGCATCGATTCAAATCAAGTATGTAGGTGGCAAACGGATTAAACCCACCAAACCACAGGCTTGATTCCGTACGATTCTCAGACTTCACTACTAATAGGTCCTGTTGGATTGAAATGTCCGGTTTTTCTGAGGTGTGCATGTGGCTCGGGTGCATGGTAGAAAGGTCAATGACCCTCGAAGGGACAAGGCTTGCCAGTGGAATGGCCTGGTCTGCATCAAAAATAAGCCTCTTTACGCCCTGCCTGACAAAGGTGATCTCGTTGGGGGGTGTTTGGCTCTTGCCTTCCAGGCTGAGGGCAAAAAAGAGTGTTATTAGAACAAGAGACCGTTTTATTTGTGTCATGATTTTCATTTCCATACGGTACTCAAAAAATGTGGCTTTGTACAAAACATAGTACGGCAGGTTGTAATATTGTGTCAAACCGTTCTCAAGAGGTCTAAATTGTGTTGCGTATGTTCTAAGCATAATTGTACATGAAGTTGGCATGAAAAGACAGAGATTGCCCACGTGTTTTGAGGGTGGTTTAATGCAAAACTATAAGCTATACTGATGGGTCGGACCAAGTGAAGATGGCCTCGCTTTTCTGAAAGTTGCAGAATGCGACGTTCTGTAGGTATTGTATCAGTGGCTATGGCCACTAGGGATGTAAGGGATTAATCTCATGCATAGTTCATGGTTTTAGGCAATGTGAAAGGGAGACTCATGAATGCAAAGTTATCGCATTTTCGAAAAGGGCGGATCATTGATCTGGTTTTTATTGCCCTGGTCTTGTTCGGACTGGGCTATGGGATTCACTGGATAATCAAGGCGGGCGGAAAGGCCACTAAAGACTATGGTACGGCCATGGTCAATACACGTGACAAGTCTATGACCCTGTCCTGTCAGTCGAACATGCGATCCATCTGGCAGTCCCTGCAGGTGGCTGCTGCTTCAGATTGGGAATACCCCAAAACCATGGCGGATCTTCAAAGTCAAACAGGGGACTCTCGCGTTTTTCATTGTCCAGATCCCAATGGCAGTGACTATGTGTACCTGCCCCCGAAGCGGATAGACAGTGACACGCCCACGATTATTCTGTATGAGTTCAGCCCTGTGCACAACGGTAAATGCAATGTTCTACTCAGCACTGGGGAGATCACTCAAATAACGCTGGACGATCTCAAGAAATATGTCAGGTTGCCTGAGAAGCCGTAGGGGAGGCAAGGCTTCCAACCAGACAAAAGTCGTCGCATGGCTCAGTGTTACAACAAGTCAACTTGTTGTTTTGCGTGCTGGCTTGCATAATGGCTGTTGTCACAGCACAAATTGAAGCACGGAAGCTGTTTTCGTATTCGTTTTTTTTGAAGCTCGTCGTAACATTAGCATAAACAACAGCTTCTGAGCGGATCTTATTAGACCAGCAATTCACCAATAACCAACAACGAATAACCAAAAACTGCTTTTAACCACGAATCTCACCAATCTACACGAATTAAATAACTTTTAATGAGCGACGACCCACTCAAAGTGACTTGTCACCCCGAGGCATCGAGGGGTTTATTAAACCAGCATGCGAAGCATTCCAAATAGCTGACAGCTGTATTCTTTGACACGGATTTAAAACGAAAAACGAACTACGAACTACGAAGAACCAATAACCAAAAACTGCTTTTAACCACGAAACACGCAGAACACGCGAAAAGGCTCACGCCAGATCGAAACGTTTTGTCTATGCGAGCGTCCGTCCAACGCTAACCCGCCTAAACAGCGGGGCGGTTCTTGCAGACCTAATGTGTGCTGCGCTGGCCGAGACTCACGAAGTGAACTTCATCGTCCAGTCCGGCTTGCCCACGGGCGGAGGCCGGAAGTTTGAGCCTGATGAAATAAGGTTTCACAGGCCAAGAGTGTGAGCCATATGAAATAGACTTTCACAGGCCGAAGGTTTGAAGGGCGAAAAGGCTCACGCCATAGCCACGGGATGTTCAACTTTGGACTGGTCCGGGCCAATTCACCAGACGTCTGGTGAATTCAATTGTTATGTCTTCAGGTATCAGGTTTCAGGTTTCACCCTTTACAACTTTCACACCTCAGCGAAGCGTCACTTCTCCTTATCAAGTCATCTTTGTTTCTTATTTCATCAAGTTTCTCGTCACGAAACCACTAGAATTCCCTGGTAAACCATGGTTTTTCGACTTGGCACGGTGAGAAATAGGGGGTAGTACTGCGATACCATCTTGAGAGAAAGACCTTTGATCACAAACTTAGCAAGACCGAATTGCGGTAAGCCGCCTTTATTTGTAATGAAAAGTGGTCCAGAGAAAGAAATCTTCGTGTATCTGAACCATACAGAGATTGATTCCGCTAACTGGGAGATTGAATACTCATGCATCCCACGGGGACGGAGTGTGGGCATTTTTGATTGCGGATTTTTAATTTTTGATTTGTTGGCACGGTCTCGACCGTGAACAAGCGTTGTGCTCGTGCACCACTACGCACGTTCCCGAAAAATAACATGGTACGCAACGTATTAACCCCGTAGGGTGCGGGTCTCCGTGCCCGCCCGTTCTCCCGAGCGCGGAAGGCCGCGAAGGATGAAGGATGAAATTTGAAGGGTGAAAGGCAGAGTCCATTAACGAACAACCAATAACCAATAACCACCAGCTCTCACCCCATAAACTAGCCCACGCAGTGGCTCA
>Ga0307990_1002856_pt1 | contig 13517 bp, 16 predicted proteins | sample EllFjometagen129_FD_203168 | JGI IMG/M metagenome (GOLD analysis project Ga0307990, IMG submission 203168) | Marine microbial communities from Ellis Fjord, Antarctic Ocean - #129 | ecosystem: Environmental > Aquatic > Marine > Unclassified | place: Southern Ocean | collected 2014-10-08
TGTGTAGTCCCTCTTAGCTGTTTTAAAAAAAGTCTGGGTTGTGTCTATTGTTATGCCCTGCTCTACCTCTTCCTGAAGACTGTCCATTATAAAAGCAAATTCCAAATCATGGCCAAGCTCTTTGCAGGTTTTCTTTAACTCTTCAATCTTGCCGTCTGGCAAAGAGTTAGTATCAAAAAGCAATCTTCCGATTAAAGTGGATTTACCATGGTCTACATGGCCTGCAATAACCAGATTCATATTTTCTTTTTCCATTACAATAACACCTTTAACAAAGTTGCAATATCCAAAATTATAACTGTTATTCCAATTCCCAAAGCAAGTTCAAATATCATTTTACATATAGCCAAGGCTTCTTAGCTTTTGCATCATATAAGCCCGCTCTTTGTCTTGGGCCCTGCCAGACCTTTCAGCAATTCTTGTTGTTTTTAGCTCTTCTACAACCTCTTTAACATTAGATGCATTGGAATTAATAAGATTGCAGCATGGAAGGCAGCCAAGGCTTCTATACCGCTTGCCATTTTTTGCAAAATAAAGGTCAGTGATTGGAATTTTTTCTCTTTGCACATATTTCCAGATATCAAGTTCTGTCCAATGCAGCAGGGGATGCACTCTTATATGGGTGTTATCATCAGACCCTGATTTGAACTGATCCCATAGTTCTGGAGGCTGATTTTTATAGTCCCATAAGAAATCCTGGTTTCTTGGAGAAAAATAACGCTCTTTTGCCCTTATTCCATGTTCGTCCCTTCTTATGCCTAATAATAATGCTTTAAATTTGTATTTTTCTATTGCCTGTTTTAATGCCTCTGTCTTCAATGCATTACAGCACTCAAACCTCCCTTTATCAGGGCTCACTCCATTCTTAATAGCTTCCTCATTTCTGCTTATTATAAGATTAAGATTCCATTCTTTAGCATATTTATCTCTAAAGGGATAAATTTCAGGAATTTTATAACTAGTGTCTATGTGCATTATTGGAAAGGGTATTTTGCCAAAGAAAGCCTTTCTAACCATCCATAACAAGCTAGTAGAATCCTTGCCAATGCTCCAGAGCATAGCTATGTTTTTGAATTCATGATAGGCTTCTCTAATAATAAATATAGTTCTGCTTTCAAGTTTGTCTAAATAATCCATGTTGACACTCTATTCTATATAGCCAAGGCTTCTTAGCCTTTTCTTAACTATTTCTTCATCTCTTTTTGAGAAGCCTTTCTCTCCTATAGGTTTTTCAGACACTATTTGTCTAAGCACATACACCACAAAACTAGATAGAGAACTAAACCCAGTTCCCTTGCATAACTCTTTAATTTTATTTGCTAAGGGTTTTGGTATTGAAACAGTTGTAATATTTGTCATTTTTGGTACATTATATTTAATTATATATAATTAAGAATTTATATATATTTATGTTTTTCAAAATGAATTTTTAAGAATTTATATTAAACTTTTTCCATCAATATCTTTTGAGATTTCAATCTTTAATATATTAAGGATTGTTGGGGCAATATCTAATAAGCTTGGATTTTCATTATTTGTTTTAAAATTTGTAAATAAAACTCCTGGAACATGCGATGGATCAACTATATGGTCTCCTTTCCACTTTTTCATATTATCTATAACTATTTCTTGCGTTAATCCCCCAATTGCACTTTGCCAGCTCATTCTATAGCCTGGCTCGAATCCAATAACAATGTCAGAAGCATCCTTGACATAATCTCCATGATAAATCTCTTCCATTTTGTATGCATGAGTTATAACTTTTTTATTATTCTTTGGGTCTTTGAAATCTTCTAATTTTTTGATAATATCATTAAGAATCTCCTCTTTTTCAGCTTCTTCTACAATTCCCTGCCCTTCCCTTGCTTTAAGGTTAATGTAGATCCCTGCAAAGCCCATTGAGTAAGCCTTTGTTTTGCTCCAGTCAACAAACTTGAAGAGGGCTCCCTCATCTTTTCCATCATATTCATTTGTTAAAGTCATAAATCCATTATCAACAAGCCATCTGTTAATACTAACAGCTCTTTCAAAACTAGTGAATCCATGGTCTGAAAATATCATTAAGGCAGTTTTGTTGTTTATCTTATTGAGAACCTCCCCCAAGAGATTGTCTTTTTTAATATAATAATCAACAACCTCTTTATTTACCGATAATCCCTCTTTGACATTAAACAGGTTTTTTTCATCCCAATACATGTGCTGAAGCCTGTCTCCAGAGTCAAACACAAAAGCAAACACCCCTTTATCAAATCTGTTGAACTCATACCAGAACATCTTGTTTCTTTCATCCTCAATTTGAGTAACCTGCTCTAGAAAAACCTTATCAGTTATGGCATTTTCATTTAAGGCGTTTGTATCCTCGGGCATGCCCAATGTGTTGTACAAGCCTATTGCATCTGCTAATTCTTTTGAATACTTATTTGGATAAGTAAAATCAACAACAGGATTTTCAGGATCTATCTGGATAGAGCTAAGATACATATTGAATTCTGGCTCAACACTAAAGAGATATGCTTTAGTAATAGCAGAAACCTTTTTCATGAAACCAACCTTAAAATCTATCTTGATCCAGTCACTCCATCCACCAACTTTAACAATATATTCCTTATCATTAACAATAATAATAGCTTCATTTGCATCTGTTTTTATCTGGATTGGTTTTTCAATAGGATTTCTATCTGTTCCCAACGGTCCAAAAACCTTTGAATTAATTATTTTATCATTAACTGATACTTTTATTGTTTTTTCTTCATCTAATCCTTTAGAAGTATAAATATAATACCCACTAGAAAATCCCCTTATATCCGGAACCCCCTCGCCAGAAAGCATTACTCCACTAACCTTGTCAGGAGGAAAAGTTGCCGGCCATCTGATAATTGTTGTTGGAATTTTTGCATCAGATGTAATCCTCCAAAAAGGAATTCCTTTCACAGGAGATTCAAATTTAGTACCATATCTTGACTTTTGTTTTGTAATAGAAACTCCCAATAAATAATTTTCCGGGTTTCTTGTAACAAAATCAAACAAGCCATGCTTTCCTGGATTAGTGCCAGTTGAAATAGTTGTCCATGCAACAGGGCTTTCAGCAGGAAGTATTGTATTTAGTTTTGAGAAGCTTCCAATCTCCTTTAGCCTTAAAAAATTTGGGAGCATGCCCTCACTCATTAGTTTATTAGTCACCTTTGGGTCCATGCCATCAATGCCAATTATGAGCATTTTATCATATCTGCTTTTAACCATTTTTTCCTCTCTTGAAAAAAAATTATTACTAACAAAATATATTAAGATAACACATATTATTATAAATATTATTAGTTTTTTTATATTTAATTTTCTTTTTTTATTATTTTCCATAGTTTTAGGAATGTTTTTTTAATTGGTTTAAAAAAGTATCTAAGGAAGAATCCGCCAATGGCAGCTAAGATAGCAATTATAAATGGCCATACAGAGCCAACTATCATTCCCCCTGTTCCCGGATCAACATAAGCAGACACTTTTATTGTGCATAATAATATTGCTAAAGCTAAAAAGCAGGATTTTTGTAATTTTGAATTATAAGTTATCATTTTAGTTATGCTGTTTTATGTTTTTATATATTTCTTGTCATGAATGTAATAACTTAGAATATTTGACAATATAAAAACAATCACAATAACCTTTCTGCTTCCAAAAGAAACATATGTTCCTAAGATATACCCAATAAGGAAAACAAGCATAAGAATATAATATTTGAATGGAAGGGCCTTCCTATACTGGAAAAGAATTCTTCCTGTTAAAAGACCTGAAAAAAATATAATCAAATAGCTTAAAAAAGCAGAGCCAGATGACATTGAAATAAAAAATCCTATAAATAATACTACTAAAGCAACATATTCAACCCACATGCTTACCATATCTAATACTCCTTTTTTTGTTTTTATCATCCTGCTTTCTCCATCACCTGGTATGTTATGAACCAAAATATAATTCCCATAAGTATTACAAAGATTAATGAGTAAAAACCTAAAGCTAGTACAAGCAAAGCATATCCAACAATGCAGCCAAAGGCAAAGGCATACAATAGCCTGCTTGCAAAAAACATATTGCTTCCATCCAATGGTGGAATAGGAAACATGGTGAAGATTGCAAGCCAAAGGTTAAGGACTATTGTCCTTCCAATTAAAGTTGTTGTTGTTATAGGAGTCATAGGGGGGATTATAACTCCTCCGTATGCTATTACTGCAAGTAATGCTGCAAGAACAACATTAGCTAATGGTCCTATTGCTGATATCATGCCTAAAGACCAGTAATTTAACCCATATCTGAAAAATCCAAGCCTATGCTTTGCCATATGACTAAGAATAATGCCCCCAGGAACCAAGAACCATATAGCCCCACCTGAAACAAAGCATAATACAAGAGCTATTAAAAGGCCTGGCCAAAAAGTCTTGAACTCAACCTTAAACCCAAGGTGCAACCCATATATTTTTTGTGCAGATACATGAACAAGAATAGATAATAACACTATTAAGATAGAATTAAAAAGATTTCTTAGACCATATGCAAGGTTAAACTCATCTCCAGGGCCCCACAATTTGAATGAAATTATAAATGCAATAATCAATGTAGATCCAAGAATTCCCTTTTTTTCTTCTGGATTAAAGGTAAAATACCTCTTTGTCTTATCTATGAGATCACTCATTTTCTTATTAAAGATAATGTTTGTATTTAAGTATTTTGTTTTAGATGCTATTTATATTAAAGCTATAGCTTATTTTGTGGTCAAAATCTTTTTTTATTAATCCTATTATTTCTTCTTCATGCCCTGCTCCAACAACAGCCAGGATATTCCCCTCAGGATGTTCCTTCATTAAATAAGAAAGATTTCTTGCCATTATTTTATTTCTTTCATCTATCAAAACCCTACATATGTTTGGGTATCTTTCTCTCATTTTGTTGATTAATTTTCTTATTATTTCCTTGCTTGGAACTTTTGTAAGGTCAAATTTTTTAATGTTTAAATCTTCAAGCTCATTCTTCCTTAATACAACACCGTTAAAAATATCAACTAATAATTTCCATTTTTCTTTCCATGTTAATGCTTTTGAAAAACGCTTTAATGTTATCTCAATGTTTTGGTCTATAAGTGCAATCCTTGCTTTTTGTTTTTTTGCAAGCCTTACTGCTGTTTTCATCTCAGAGCCAGGAGCAACTCCAACATAATCCCCTAATTTTTTTTGTATAATTGAACCTACCCAGCTGAACAAGAAACCCTTAAATCCAATTTTTGGAATAGCTGAAATGCTTATTTTTCTCTTTTGGTCATGCATTAATCCATAAAGCCTGTTTTTGTCAAGTTCTAATGCAATAATATCCGGCTTTTCCTTAAGAATTGTATTTTTAACACTATTAACGCTCTGTCTTGCAATATGCGATGTTCCTATTATATTCAGGTTTTTGTATCTCATTTATAATTGAATAAAAATCTTTTTTTATAAACCTTACGAAGTTTTATCAAAAATTGTCAGAATACTACAAACTTCAGTTTGCAGATGAATGACAATGTTTTTGACAATTCACGAAGAAATGCTGAAAGCATTTCTTGTGTCCCAGAAATTTGTTGCACAAATTTCTCAGGATTTTCAAATACTGTGGACTTTAGTTCGCAGTATTTATTTTAAAATAAGAATTATCCTAAAACTTCTTTTAATGTTTTTTTAATCATTGATTCTATCTTGTCTTGGTAAAGTTTAGCCAAAAAAGGCAGTTTTCCTTCTAACACAATTAAACTATCATATAGTTGGACCTTTCCTGATATCTTAAAACCCTTGGCATAAAGACTAAAATTCATAATAGTCTTAGAAGTATTCCAGTCAGTTGAATAACCTTGAATTTTATCTTTATATTTTTCTTTTAATTCACCTAAAAATTTATCAATTACTTTGTAAACCTCACCTTTTGTTTTGTTATGTTTATATTTTATTATCATTTTATTAATAATATTGGTTTTAAACAATAGAATCTTTTTTATAAACCTTGCGAAGTTTCGAAAGCTTTAAATAGTTAATATATATTAATTATATCATAATTATATTGGAGGGGTATCATGCTAAAGATGAAAAAAATATCAGAAACATATGACATGAAAGTTTTTACTGATTCTGGAGATTATTTTGGGGATGTTGAGGAATCCATAATTACAACAAATAAAGTATTTGGCTGGAGGGTTAGGGCAACAAAGAATTCTTTCCTTAACAAGATACTCGGCTCTGCAAAAGGAGTTATTGTTCCTCACCAGCTCGTCAAATCAATTGGCGATGTAATGATAATAAGCAAGGCAGCTGTGCCTAGCTACAATCCTGAGGAAGAAGAGGACTAATAATTTAATTTTTCTTTTAATTTATTTATTTTTGGCTTTTATTTGGAAACATATAACTACAGGTATAATCAATAAAGCTCTTGTTAAAGGATTCATTGTGTATGAAGCTGTTCTTTACTCCAAGAAGGCGTATTGCCCATGAGATTAGGTTTGTTTTTTCAGCTTGATTTAATTTCCTGTAGCTATTTTCAATTGTATTATTATTTTTTATTTTTTCATAATAATATAAAACATTATTGTCAAGCTTGTTTATGATTTTTACCATGCTTTCTGTCGGTGCCATAAATGGATTTGCAAGGATTTGCTCCAGTTCATATTTTTTTCTTGCTGTTTTTCCCTTTTCTTTTACTCTTCTAAACCCTGTTTTTGTAATGCCCCTGGTGAGGTAAGCAGCTATTTTCTCAGATGAGAAAATTACCTCTTTTATGATGTATTTATGAGCTAATGGCCTGTAAGGCTCTCCAGGAGATGTGCTTCCTGCATACAGGTTTACCCACTCTGCGCAATATTCATTGTTTTTTCTTGTGGTTGGCAATGAATTTAAATCAATCTCCCGCATTGTATATGGATTAGACTTTGATGAAACCTTAACAATCGCCTTTGTATTGTAGTCTTTTATTTTTATTTTATTGTTGTGTTTTTGCATTGCTGAAAAAAGTTTCCATCCCAGAAACAAATCATAAAATAATACAATTCTCTTCCTGTCGTCTGTTCTTCCGGTCCAGCTGATGCCTCTTCTTGAGAAATCCTTATGTCTTTTACTGTAAAATCTTTCGCACATATCAAGAATTTTCTGCTGAGGCATTAATTGATTTTCAAGGCAGTCTTCTTTTGTTAGTTTTGGTATGTTAATGGTTTTGTATTTCTTTTTGAATGAATTAGGTGAGATTTCTTTTCCATGAATATCAGGCAGAATCATCTGCTCTTTTGGAATATAAATAAATTCATTATCTCTCATCTCAATAACAGTGCTCAAAAGTTCTTCAATGCCCCTGAAGCTTTTTTTTATTTGTTTTTTTTTATTTATCTTGCTTTCTGAAAGGCCTTTGAAGTACAGTTTCCACTTTTCTTTTAAGCTTAACATAATAACTACTTGAAAGTAGAACTAGTTAATAAACTTTTTCCAAAAATCTTTTAAACTTATTATGTCTTACTCCTTATCATACGGCTGTGGTCTAGTGGTATGACATGACCCTCCCAAGGTCATTGCCCGGGTTCAAACAAATGGTTACGCGCATTTGATACGCAAGGGCGGGCATTGCTTAACAGCAAGCCCACCGAGCTCGCTTCGCTCGCAATCAGGTTGAAAGTCCCGGCAGCCGTATTTTCTATTACTTCGGTTTTAGCCGAAGATAAAGTAAAAGTTTAAAAGAAACAAAATTATTCTTTATATGGAGGTATTTAAAATGAAAATAAATGCAATTTTTGGAATATTGCTGGTTATCGCTTTAATTGGCCTGACAGGATGCCAACAGACAGAAGAAGAGCATACTTTAAATGCACAGGGAACATCAGAGATTATATTTAATCCAGATAAGGCAGAGGTGAGTGTAGGAATTTCTATTGTAAAGGATACTGCAGAAGAAGCACAATCAGAGGCAAACAAAGTTGTTAATGCAATCATTGACGGCTTAAGATACAAGGGAATAAGTGAAGATGATATTGAGACACAGGGATTAAGCTTGCGTGAAGAAAGAACATGGACAAAGGACGAAGGCTCAAAGGTTATTGGATGGAGAGCATCACAAACACTAAAAGTAAAGACAACTGACTTAACCAAAGTTGGAATAATAGTGGATGTTGCTGTTAATAATGGAGCAAACCAGATTAATAACATAAACTTTGGATTAACTGAGGAAAAAGAGAAGGAATACAAAAAACAGGCATTATCAGAAGCAGCTAAAAATGCAAAGGAAAAAGCAGAAATTCTTGCAGAGAGCCTAGGAGCCAAACTAGGAAAAATAAAAGCAGTTTCAGAGAGCAACTTTTATTATAGACCATACATGTATGCTATGAAAGACACAGCAGGAGCACTTGCTGTTGAAGAGGCTGCAACAGTAATGCCGTCAGATGTTTCTGTCACAGCCCAGGTAAGTGTAATTTATTATATAAAATAAAATTATTTTTTTTATTTTTTAAGAATTTCTTTTTCTGTTATAGTTTCAACAGTATCAAACATTGTTTTAAGGCCGAGCTTTAAAGAATTTTCATCACATATTTTATTATGCACATAAGGTGAGATAAACCATTTCTTTTCAAGTTCTGAAAATGGATTTGCAAAGAAAAAGGTAAGTTTTTGAAACTTTACAAGCTTTTTCCAATTGTATATTAAAAAGTCAAGGTTTTCCTTTGAGTTGAGAATAATAATTCCTGTGTTTTTACCTTTGTTTATCTTTTCAATAACAGAACTATTTACAATTGGCATTATCAAAAATACTTTTTCTTTGTCCTTGAATTTAACAATAACCTTATCCTGCTCTTCTTTTATATTAACTATATTTTTAGTTATCATATCCCTATGCTTTACATAACTAACAGCCCATTCCTTAAGAACATTAACAACCTCTTTTTCTGTCATAAGCATGAAAAATATGATTTAATTTATATTTTTTTTGGAAACTATATCTTTTTATATTATGTCTTACTTATTTCTTTTATGAGATTCGCACATATGGCTGATTGCCACATTGGCTCTTGGAGAGATCCTAAATTAAGGGATGCAAACACAAGGGTATTTTTAAAAGCAATAAATCTTTGTATTGAAAAAAAGGTTGATTTTGTTTTAATAGCTGGAGATTTATTTAATACAGCCCTGCCAGATATTGAATCGTTGAAAATTGTTGTTACAAAACTTAAAGAATTAAAGGACAATGATATTCCAGTTTATGCCATACCTGGTTCACATGATTTTTCTCCAAGTGGCAAGACAATAATAGATGTTCTTGAAAGTGCAGGTTTAGTAATAAATGTAATGAATGGAAAAATTATCAATGAAAAGCTTAATCTTGAATTTACAGTTGACAAAAAAACAGGAGCAAAAATAACCGGAATTTATGGAAAAAAAGGAATGCTTGACAAGGGGCAATATGGTTCTCTATTGAGAAAAGGTCTTGAAGAGGAACAAGGCTTTAAGATATTTATGTTTCATACAGCACTTACTGAATTCAAGCCAGAAGAGCTTGAGTTAATGGATTCTCAATCTATTTCAATACTGCCAAAAAACTTTGATTACTATGCAGGCGGGCATGTACATTATGTATTTAACAAGAAAGAGCCTGGTTATGGCCTTATAGTTTATCCCGGGCCATTATTTCCAAATAGCTTTAGCGAGCTTGAAAAGCTTGAGAACGGAGGATTTTACATTGTTGAGAAAACAGATAAGCTTGAGCTTAAATATGAGCCAATTGTTATTTACAATGTTTTTTCATTAAACATTGACTGCAATAACAAAAGTCCTGAGCAGATAAAAGAAGAGCTTGAAGAAAAAATAAAAGGTAGGGAATTTATCAATACAATTGTAACAATAAGATTAACTGGAACATTAGATTCAGGAAAGCCTTCTGACATAAACATAAAGGAAATATTCAGCAAGCTTTATGACAAGAGTGCTTATTTTGTAATGAAAAATACATCCAAGCTAACAATAAAAGAGCTAGATAAAGTTAAGGCAAAGACAAGCTCTGTTGAAGATATTGAAAACTCATTGATAAAAGAAAATTTGGGTAAGATAAAGGTTAGTAATCTTAATATCAAAGAAGAAGAAAACCTTACAAAGCAGTTCATGACAATACTAAGCAAGGAAAGACAAGATGGCGAGCATGTTGCTGACTTTGAGAAGAGAATTAAAGAAGAAGTTGAGAAAATAATTAAACTGGATTAGAACCATCATATAAAGTTTTGTCATTATCTGATACTTTCATTTCTACTGATTTCTCAACATATACAGCATAACCCTCTCCCACGAGAGAATTCAGTTTATTTTCCTTTTCTTTTATGTAAATAAGTTTCTCTGATTCTGCTATTTCATCAGGAATATTTAGTTTAATATTATACGTGTATACTGACTTGTTTTCTATTTTTATAGTAAATCCCATTTCCTTAAGTTGCTGCTCCATTGAATCCTTGCCAAAGTATTCCGGCTTAATCTTTATATTATACAAGCCTTCAATGAAACCCTCTAAATTCTTTCCTTGTTCTTTTTCTTCTTCCATTCTTCACCAGATAATTTTCCAGGCAATTTTTCCTACCTTTTTTAATGGGTTATTATACTTTCTCTTAAGGATTTTATCTATTTTTCTATTATGATAAGCATTATTCAGCATATTATCTGCTCTTACAAGCCCTGCACCAAATATCCAATTATTGTCATATGGCTCACTTGATTCAAGCCTTTTAGCTGTTTCATACATTGTTTCCTCAGCAAGGTTTGGATTTCTCGTCTTTGGTACAACCAAACCTAAAGCTCCTGAAATATGGGGTTGTGACATTGATGTTCCACTAAACACCTTATATTGCCCACCAGGATAGCAGGAGTATATATTTACCCCTGGTGCAGAAATATCATTTGTTTCCCATATATTGCTAAAGCTTGCATGTTCATTCTCCTTGTCAACAGCTGCAACTGCAATTACATAATCCCCAAAAGCAGCAGGATAATTTGGTCCATAACCATTATTTCCTGCAGCTGCAACAAGCAATACATTATTCTGCGATGCAAGCCTGCATATATCTTCAAGTGCTTTCGAAGCTGTTGGCCCACCAAGGCTCATACCTGCAATATCTATATTATTAAGCATTGCCCATTCAATCCCAGCTGCTACAGTCATGTCTGATCCAGACCCATTTTCATCAAGAACCCTTACAGCGTATAATGTTGCATCTGGTGCAACTCCACAGTTTTTTCCAGCGGTTGTTCCTGCAACATGAGTACCATGCCCATTTTTATCCATTGGGTTATCATCATCATTGATAAAATCATGCCCTTTTTTTCTTGTAAAATTTGAGCTTAGCTCTGGATGGGTATAATCAACGCCAGTATCAATTATTGCTATTTTTGCTCCACTTCCCGTTGAGGATTTATGAGCTTTGTAAGCGCCTATATTTTCAAGGTTCCACAAATTCCCTTTTGGTCTAAAATAAGCTTTTGAATTACTTTTTACTGGGATAATTGAGAATTTGTTTGACAAGTCAACAGATTTCATTACATTAAGAGTATTTCTAAAACTTTTTTCAAAAATTCTGTTAACATTTTTTCTATAAATTTTATTTGCTATCTGCTCTGCATCCTTACTTGTACAGATAATGCTAATATAAGGGATAGTTTTGAAAACATGGGTTATTTTTCCTAATTTTCTAAGCTGCTTTGCTGCTTTTTCCTTTGTTTTTCTGTTGTTTTCTGTTTCTATTATTATTTCAAGAGGTTCTCTTTCTTTCTTACTTTTGAGTATTCTACTTAAGAGAACCTCTTTTCTCTGCACCCTTATATCCCTTCTGTATTTGTTTAAATTCATGTAATACTATGAACTATTATTTTTAATAAGGTTTTGCCAATTTTTTTCGTAAGATTTTTGGCTTTTGGGAATATTTTTCTATTAAAACAAAAAATTACTTAATCTTTAATATTGGTTTATATAATATTATTGTTACTTTGATATGTGAAACTTACATAATTAAATAATTAAAAATCCATTAAATTTGTTTAATTTATTAATTTAAAGCTTTTTTTATGTTTCTTTGTTGATAATCAACAAAAACAGGAAAACTAATCAAAACTTTAATAAACATCAATGTATTGGTTTTTTCTCATGATTCCATGGACAAAGAAATATCAGCCGAAAGATGCAAGTGAAGTTAAAGGCCATGAGAAAGCACTACTGGAAATAAAAAACTTTATTCTTAATTTCAAAAATCAGAAGAAAAAGGCGGCAATTATATACGGCCAGTCAGGAGTTGGAAAAACATGCTCTGTTTATGCCCTTGCAGCTGATTTAAACTATGAAACTTTTGAATTAAATGCCTCTGATTTTAGGAACAAAAATATGATTGAATCAAGGCTTGGTTCTGCAATAATGCAAAGAAGTCTTTTCTCAAAAAATAAGATTATTCTAGTTGATGAAATAGATGGGCTTTCAGGAAAAAATGACAGGGGGGGAGTATCAGCACTTGCAAGGCTTGTTGATAAAAGTATTTTTCCTATTGTCATGACTGCAACTAATCCTTATAACAAGAAACTTAATGCCATAAGGAAGAAAGCTAACCTCATTCAATTTCATAATCTTAATTATCTTTCTGTTTTCTCTGTCTTAAAAAACATATGCAATAAAGAAAAAATAAAATTTAATGAAGATGCATTAAAGTCATTGGCAAGGCATGCTGGTGGCGACCTAAGATCAGCAATAAATGACCTGCAAACACTTACTCATGAAACAAAGGAACTTAAAAACGAGGATTTGAAAGAGCTTTCTGATAGAAACAGGACAGAAAATATGCTTAGTGCATTAATGAAAGTTTTCAAGACAACAGACATTAATATTGCAATAAGGGCATTTGAGAATGTTGAAGAAGATATTGGAAAGCAGTTTTTATGGATAGACCAGAACCTACCAATAGAATACCAAAAGCCAGAGGACCTAGCAAGAGCTTATAACTATTTGTCAAAAGCAGATGTTTTCAAGGGAAGAATAAGAAGGTGGCAGCACTGGAGATTTCTTGTTTATGTTAATGCTCTTATTTCAGCAGGGGTTGCTGTTGCAAAAGATGAGAAATATAAAGGATTTACTTCTTACAAGCCAACAACAAGAATTCTTAAGTTATGGAGAGCAAACATGAAGTATCAGAAAAGAAAAAGCATTGCATCAAAGATTGCAGAAAAAACACATACTTCTTCAAAAAGGGCATTACAGGATACACTACCCTATTTATCTTTAATATTTAAAAAAAACAAAGAGCTTTCAAGCAAGCTTGTACAGGAATTTGAGTTTGATAAGGATGAGATTGAGTGGTTAAGAAAATAATTATTAAAATTTAATTTCAAAAACTTGATACATTACAGCTTGAGGTTTCATTATAAACAAATACTTTAACAAGTTTAAGAATTTTTGTTTTATCTTTTTTGTTTTTTTTGAAAAATAGAAAATTTAAACTTAAAAGATGGTTTCAT
>Ga0307990_1002857_pt1 | contig 13513 bp, 9 predicted proteins | sample EllFjometagen129_FD_203168 | JGI IMG/M metagenome (GOLD analysis project Ga0307990, IMG submission 203168) | Marine microbial communities from Ellis Fjord, Antarctic Ocean - #129 | ecosystem: Environmental > Aquatic > Marine > Unclassified | place: Southern Ocean | collected 2014-10-08
GCCAAGCTTCGCAAACAGTTCGATGCCGCGGGACTGTATGGCTCCCGCCTGACATTACTGCCGAAAAACATCTTCACGACCCCCCTTCCGCCCTACACATTCAACCTGGTCACCTCGGAGTTGCTTCCGGCGCGTGCAGAAAAAGAACCGGGTGCGTTTGCTAAGATTGCCTATCAAGTCCTGCGCCCGTACGGCGGTTTGGCGGCTCTTCCTTTGGCATCGGCTTCTGACGGCAACATCCGGCAACTGCTCGCGCTGAATTTCTCAACAGAAACAGAAATCCTCCGCGCGGACCAATTGCTTAAAATTACTCGCCACGGCCCCTTGAAGGGAGCCGGGAGCTGGACCCATCAGTACGGAAATGCTGCCAATACCGTTGCGTCCGACGATTCTCATACAAAGGGCCCATTGGGGTTGCTCTGGTTTGGCGGGCCCTCGGGTTTAGATGTTTTGCCTCGCCACGCGCATGGCCCCCCCGAGCAGGTTGTTGGCGGACGCTTGTTCATTCAGGGAATCTCGGTGATTAGCGCAAGAGATGTCTATACGGGGAGAACGCTCTGGCGCCGAAACATGCCAGAACTCGATACGTTTGGCATGTACTACACAGAATCCTACATCAAAGATCCGTTCTCGCGTGAGGGGAACCAAAGGCACTTTGCCGGAGCAAACCAGTATGGAACCAATTTTGTTGCCACAAAGGATCGGTTGTACCTGCACCAGAAAGACCGGTGTATCGTAATGGACCCCCGCACAGGTAAAACACTTGCGGAGTTTGTCCTGCCCCCTGAGGAGAATGGCAAGCACCCCACTCTTGGTTTTATTGCTGTGGTGGATGACTTTCTCATCGAAACCGTATCGCCGATCAAGGTGAGCTATGAGGGTACAAACCAAAAGAAATCGGAATCCAAAGAGAAAAGCACAAAAAAAACCCCGTTGCCCGTGAACACACCCGCCATTGAAGATGCATCTTTTTCCGATGCCAGCCGCGCACTGATTGTGCGCAATCGCTATACCGGCGAAGTCCTCTGGAGCCGTAAAGCCGCGCTGGGTTTTCGGCACAACGCCATTGCCATTGGCGACGGGAAGATTTACTGCCTCGACGCCTTCAGCCCCGCGAAACTGAAACATTTGAGTTGGCGAGGGATCACACCGGACTCCGAGGGCGTGCTCTATGCGCTGGATCTCCAGTCCGGGAAAGAAATTTGGAGCGATACCCAAACCGTTTTTGGAACCTGGCTGGGGTATTCGACGGAATACCACGTTCTTTTGCAAGGCGGCAGTGCGGCCGGTGATCGAGCAAAGGATGAGGTTGCCGAAGGGATGGCGGTCTATCAAGGCGAGAATGGAACGCTCCTGTGGAGGCATCACAACAAATATGCCGGCCCCCCCATTATTCACCATCACCATATTCTTGTGCAGACTGGCGGAAGCACTTTAGCCGCGAGCCCGGTGGGTGCCTATGACCTTCTCACGGGGAAAGAGGTCACTAAAATCGATCCGCTTACCGGCAACACGGTGCCGTGGAAATGGGTCCGTTTCAAAGGGTGCAATACGGCCATTGCCTCCGATCATCTGTTGACCTTCCGCTCGGCCTCCGCGGCCTATGTCGATCTGACCAACGACGGCCAAAGCATCACCCAGATTGGCGGTTTTAAATCCGGTTGCACAGCCAACCTTATTGTCGCCGACGGAGTCCTGAATGCGCCCGACTACACGCGCACTTGTACTTGCTCCTACCAAAACCAGACCTCGCTGGCCCTCGTCAACCTTTCCGAGCTGAATATGGATCATGCGATCGAGGCATGGAGCTTTCTCGTGTCCGCCTCGTCAACCGAACCCCGAGCCATTCGAACCGTTGGCATCAACTTTGCGGGAGGCGGCAACCGCCGTTCGCCTAACGGGACCCTGTGGATGGAGATGCCAAACGTCGGCGGACCCTCACCGGATATCCCCCTCGCCATAAGCGGAGAATACACATTACACCGCAGACATCCATCGACGCTGATAGAAACGGGCAATCCAAATCGCTTGGACTGGGTTGGGGCATCCTATATCGAAGGAGCGGTTCTCATTACGCTTCATCCATTCCTGCAACCCGAAAAATCAAAAACCTCAGCAAAAATCGAGGCCTATAAACATCATTTTGGAACAACATTCATACCGGACCAACTCGGCGAAATGGTTGGGAAATATAACAAGGCCAAAAGCCATACGCTCTATCTCCACTTTGCAGAACCCCAGGCAAAAGGTCCGGGCGAGCGCGTGTTTGACATTCTGGTCCAAGGTAAGGTTGTGAAGCGCAGGTTTGATATTTTTGCCGAAGCAAAAGGTGCAAATAAGACCCTTCGCATACAGATTCAATCCGTTGACATCCGCGACAATTTAACGCTCGAATTGCGACCGACCCGCTCCACCTCTCTTCCGCCACTCATCAGCGGGCTTGAACTTCTGATCGACTGATTCGCATAAATAAGGGAGCTTTGAATGAATAAAATACTTCGACTTGCGGCTGTTCTGGTGGCTATTCAGGCTTCCGCATCGGCCTGTAACGTGCCGGTTTTCCGGTATGCGCTGGAGCGCTGGCCGGTTTCTCCTTATGTCGCCCTTGTCATTGCCGATGATCCGTTGACGGAGGAAGAACAGTGCGCGATGGATCAACTCAAAAAGCTGTCGGATGGAACCACTGGCTCGTTGAACCTGATGGTTCGCCAGTGGACCTCAGAACAACTGGCGGACAGTGTTTTGGCAGAAAAGTTTCCAAAATCGGAAAAGCGTAGAACACAGGTGCATTTGCTCTTCCCGTTTTCGGGAGAAGCAACTGCGCCGTTTTGGGCGGGCGCACTAAACATGGAGTCGGTAAAGAAGATCGCCGGGTCTCCCGATCGGAAAAAGTTGATCCAAAAGATTCTATCTGGCGATAGCGGCGTGTTTATGTTGCTGGAATCCGGCGATAAGGTGAAAGACGATGCGGCCGCCAAGGCGCTGGATGTCAGCCTGAAAAAAATGGCGGGGGTATTGGACTTACCGTCCGGCCTGACCACTCTGACCGGAGAGATGACCGGCGGAATCTCCTCGGATTTTGACCCGGACGATCGGCTGGAGTCGCCCATCCCTTTTAAGGTGGCATTCAGTTCGATGCGGCTGTCGCATGCGGAAGCCGACGAAATTCTGGTTGCGCAGCTGTTGAATTTTCCGGAGAACGAGAATGTATCCCTCGATGAACCCATGGTGTTTGCCGTTTACGGCCGGGGCCTCGCCTTGTCGCCGTTGGTCGGTATGGAAGAAATTTCATCGGATTTGATCCGCTATGTTTCGGAGTTCCTGACCGGGTTCTGTTCCTGCGAGGTCAAGTCGATGAACCCCGGTACCGACTTGTTATTGGATCAAGACTGGGATCGCTCCGTTTTTGAATGGGAATAGAACGTTATGAACAGTCGACATCTTTTTTTTAATGAGTTGAAACATCGCTGGAAGGGCAGCCTGCTGGCATCGATGGCCGTCGCTGTTGCCGTACTTTCGGTCACGGCATCGCTACATCTTCTAGCCGATTTTGATCACCAGACACAGAAGGAAATTAGCGAGCTGCAGTACCGCAGTCAGAAGCGAATGGATGCGCTCGAAAACGATGCCCGGATTTTTGCAAAATCGCTCGGGTTCAATATTCTGATCTACAATCGGGCGCAGCGGCTCGAAACGTTTTATACCGATGATGTCAACACTCACTACCTGACGGTCGGACAAGCCAATGCGCTGGCGGCAACGGAGCTCGGTATTCTCAATCACCAGCTACCCTTTTTGCGTCAGCGCTATCCTTTACCCGCGTTTGACGGCGAAGTCATCATCGCCGGACTGGAAGGGGAAATCTTCATCAAGCGAAGCTTCCAACAGCCTATGGAAGTCCGCATTAAGCCCGGAGAGGTGCAGTTAGGTTATACCGTTGCCGAACGTCTAGACGCAAAAGCAGGCGATTCAATTCCCATCGGAGACGCATCATATAAAGTGACCCTCTGCCGCAAGTCGCTCGGCACGAAGGATGATATTGTCATTTTTATGAATCTTAAGGATGCTCAGGTACTCCTCGGATTGAAGGATCAAATCAGTGGGATTCTCGCGCTCAGTTGTAACTGCGCGGGAGGGAATGTCGCACTGATCCGCAAGGGGGTGCAGCGAATCATCCCGGAAGCGGAAGTGGTCGAGTTTACGACCCGCGCCAAGGCGCGGCAGACCGCGCGCGCGGCCATCAAAAAAGCGGCGGAGGCGGAGGTGTCGGACATCGTCAAATCCCGCCAAACCCTGCGCGTTCAACTGGAACGTTTTTCGCTGTTTTTTGCGGGACTGACGGTTGCGGCCGTTGCGGTGTTGTTGTTTTTTCTCTACAGCCACAATGTGAAAGAACGCCGCCACGAAATCGCGATTTTGCGCACGCTCGGCGTGCGGACTCTTCAACTGGTCCGGCTCTTCGTGATCAAGGCGGCTTTGCTGGCCGCCATCGGAACGCTCGCCGGTTATTTCGGTGCACTGGCGCTGGTTCAGTCCATTGTCTCGAACGCCCCGTTTTCAATAGATCTATTTTTGAAACTTCTCGTGGCGGCCTGTTTAGTCAGCACCTCGGCGAGTCTGATTCCGGTCCTGATTGCCGCGCGGCGCGACCCCGGCATTGTCCTTAACGAGGAGACGTAATATGGCCATTCTTTCAATTCAAAAAATCAGCAAAACGTACGCGGGTGCCAACGGAAAAATCCAGGTGCTCAAGGAGTGTTCCCTCGAACTCGACAGCGGAAAGATCCACGCCGTCGTAGGGCCAAGCGGTTGCGGAAAAAGCACGCTGCTTATGCTTTGCGGCGGACTGATTCAGCCGGACGGCGGACAGATTGCCATCGACGGCGAAAACCTACTGGACCTCAGCCCGCTGCACCGGGCGGCCCGGGTCGGCTTTGTTTTTCAGCGCTTCCATCTCATTCCCTATTTGAATGTAGAGCAGAACATTATGGCCTCGTGCGTGGCGCGTCCGGTCAAAGATGCCGACGCGCGTTGCGAAGAGCTGATGAAACGGTTGGGACTTGAGAACCGGCGCGGGCATATTCCCGCGCGGCTAAGCGCGGGCGAGCAGCAACGCGTGGCACTGGGGAGAGCGCTGATGAACCGGCCCACCCTGCTGGTGGCCGATGAGCCGACTGGAAATTTGGACGAGGAGAACACCGAGCTTCTACTCGAGTTGATGCGCGATTTTACGGAACAGGACGGCTTGGTTCTAATGGCCACACACGACAGTGCGGTGGCTAATAAGGCAGATTATAAATATATTTATCGAGAAGGGATCTTTACGCTTTGAAGACAAAACAAATCAGTTTATGGATGGTCATTTTTTCTGTGCCGGTGCTTTTTGCTCAGAAGACGAATCAGGTGCCGGTCATTACCGTTAAAGCTCCAATCATGATTCGGAATCTGCTTGCAACTCCGGCAGCGGAATCAACCTCTTTGGAGATTGCCACCTCGACGGTGGATGCGGATCAGATCCGCCAGCAGAATTCCTCGACGCTGACCGATGCCATCCAGTATGAGCCCGGAGTTCACATTGAAACGCGCGGAAGAAAGTACAAGAGCCTCACCTCGTTCCGTGGACAGATTTACCCCTATCCGACCTATTCGCTCGACGGCATTTGGCAACGCGAGTTCAATGAAATGGCCTATGTGCTGCCCGCCTCGCAGATTGGGCAGGTCGATCTGCTTCGTTCAAGCGGCGCGCTGTTTTCCGGCATGGGCGACATCACCGGGGTCATTCAGGTTAAACCGCGCCGATATGCCACGAAAACCACGGCGGTCGAGGGCGAGGTTGGCACGCACGACAGCATGCGGCTCGGGGTGGTGCAAGGCGACACGACAAGCAACGGCTGGTACACCGTCGGGGCAAACACGACGCAAACCGACGGGCCGAGCGGCCGCAACGCAGCCGAAAACGCCAAAAGTGCCTATGCATTTGGCGGCGTCAAGCTCAACGACCATCTCAACCTGGAGGGTCAGTTCTTTGTGGTGGACGGCGCCCGCGAGTTTATGACGCCCGATCCGAATGGCCCGGGACTCAAGTCGCTGAAAGGCCGCGAGGAAAAATACGACTTTACCGCCTATCATCTCGGAGGAAAAGCCATCTGGAAACAGAGCCCATCCGCAACGTTGGAACTCTCTGCCGGGTATACCGAACGCAACTATCTCTATACTCAAAAAACCCTCTCTTCGGGCGCGGTGAAAACCTCCGACGAGGATGATTACGAATATAGCCTGCAGGCAATCGAGGCACTCGAACTTAGCGATGCCAATACCCTGCGTTTCGGCGCGGCGTATAACCACTGGGTGGCGTCGGATGGCAAACGTTCCTACACCGGCTTCCGGCAGGATGTAGAAACCTGTGCACTGATCCTGGCCGACGAACATCAGTTCGACAAGCTCACACTCGATGCGGGCCTGCGGCTTCAGCGCGATTACTACAACGAGTTCTCCGGATCCTCATTTAATATTAATGGCATAAAACGCGACTTTAAAACCGTTAAGGACGAATGGGGCGACCCGCTGCTGACCGCCACGCTGGGCGCAAAATATAACGTCTCCGAAACCATGAGCCTCTATGCCCACATCGCGGGCGGCGATCGGGGTGTGCAGCCGGGAGCCCTTAAAAAGGATGGTTCGGATTTGAAGACGGAATCGCGCGTGATGGTCGATGCCGGGGTTCAGCTCGAAAACCCGGATGCGGGAACGCTCAAAGCCGGCGCCTTTTATGTGCTGCGCAAAGATGCCGTCGTTAAAACCTCTGCATGGGACCTGGACGCTAACCTCGACCGGTATTATTACTCCGACAATCAGGACATCACTCAGTACGGAATCGAGCTCGACGCGAAAAGCGTTCCCGTGGCCGAGGTGGCCTCGTTCTTCTTTAACCTCACGCTGATGGACTCGCGCCTGACTCCGCCCGATAGCAGTTCCCAGGATTACGCAGAAATTCCCGATCTGATTGCCTCGGGCGGCGTGATGCTCAATTCCGGGCGCTGGGATGCCATGCTGGCGGCAAAATATGTGTCCGCTTATGAAAACAACCGGTTTGTTCAGTCGAAGCAGTATGTGGATCTCGGAGACTATGTGGATGTGAATGCAAGCGCTGGCTACACCTTCGGCAAGAAATACAATACGCGCGTTTACCTCGCGGTTTCCAATCTACTGGACGATGAATATTCCACCGTCGCAGGCTGGTCCAACGATGGAATGAACGTTCACATTGGAGCCCGGTACGAGTTCTAACTTAATTGCCTCATCCACAGAATCGACAGGTGAATTCTGGAACAGGTGACGATTGACTTGAACCACTTGAAAAGTGTAAATTTATTGCTTGTATGAGTGAATTCACAATTCATTTTGATAACGCCCGCGAGGCGTCCGACCTCACCGCCCTCCCTGCAATAACCACTGCGGAGGTGGAGCGGCTGTTCGACGTGTCTCTGACGGCCCGCGATACGTGGCTCAAAATCGAGGGCGACGCACCGGAAAACGCGATACGCTTTTTCAAGGAGCTGCGCGCCGCCCGCGAGCGCGGGCTACCGCTGAATAACGCGCTGATTAATCACGCGCTCCAAGCGTTTGTTGACGGTCGTGAAGACGTTTTAAAAACCTTTGCGGCAATGCGAATCGATGTCAGCCCGCGCAAGGCACCGGTTTTCCCACGTACGCTCGGCCAACAGATCTATCTCGATACCATTCGCAACAATGCCGTTACGTTCGGGCTCGGCCCGGCCGGAACCGGCAAAACCTATCTGGCGATGGCGACAGCCATTGCCGCACTGCTCAAAAACGAGGTCAGCCGGATCATCCTGACCCGTCCAGCCATTGAGGCGGGCGAAGCGCTGGGCTTCCTGCCCGGCGACCTGCAGCAAAAAATTGACCCCTACCTGCGACCGCTCTACGACGCGCTGCACGACATGCTCCCCTCCAGCGATATCGAAAAGCTGATGGAGCGCGGCGTTATTGAAGTCGCCCCGCTGGCCTATATGCGCGGACGCACCCTCAACCACGCATTTGTAATTCTCGACGAAGCGCAAAATACGACGACCACGCAGATGATGATGCTGTTGACACGCCTCGGATTTGATTCCAAGGCGGTGATTACCGGCGACCCCACCCAAATTGATCTGCCAGACCAGCAAAATTCCGGTCTGTTGAAGGCCGAGGCCGCCTTGCAGAAAATTGACGATCTGACCTTTGTGGAACTGACCGATGATGATGTGATCCGCCATCCACTGGTTCAGAAAATCATTCGCGCATACCGCCGCCACAGGGTATAAACCCCGTTAGAAAAGAGACAGACTGTGAAACGTAAACTCTTCGGAAAAAAAGTAAAAAAACGCGTTGCCGCGACCAAAGATGTAACCGCCCACAAGGCAAGACCGAAGCTTCCTGTCTTCAACCTGCTAATGGCTATTCTGATCTGGCTGGCCGTGGTTGTGCTGTTCTACAGTGACCGCCTGATCCAACCGCAAGAACTGGTTCTGGGTCAACAGGCGCCTCAAACCATCGTCGCCTCCGTTGATTTCCGCGCAGAAACTATTTCAGCGACCGAAATCAAACAACGCGAACGAGCCGAACAGACTCTCCCGGTATTCACCATCGACCGCGACGGCCTCGACAACGCCGAACAGGCTCTTAAAAAACTGCTGCCGCGCTTGCGTACCCTGCGGGTCACCACAGACCCCGAACGCCACACACTCATTCATGATTTAATTATAGCCCTGCTCGACCAGCGATCCATCTCCCTGACTCCGGAAGAGCTGTTGCGGATCGTCCCTGAAAAGGATCCTGACCTACATGAGGTCATCATCAGCGCACTGACCGACCCGATTAAAAATGGAATCATCACCTCAACCGATCTGAGCGGGCGATTCAATGGAATTACCTCCAGCGGTAATGTCGCCATACAAAGCGACACCACTGAAACAATTCGTTCCCTAGACAGCTTTTCCCTTCAATCAAAGATATTAAAAAATGCGATCGATAGCATTGCCGATCAACTGCCGCGTGATCAACGCGACGAAAAAGTTATCCTCACCCTGATTACCCCGTGGCTCCACGCCAATGTCATGTACGATGCCGCTGAAACTAAAGCACGCAAAGCGCAGGCGATTGAAGTGGTCGATCCGGTTATTGAAACAATCTCCAAGGGATCCGTTCTGATTCGCAACGGCTATCCGGTAACCGAACAGACGCTGGTCTGGCTCACGGCCCACGAACAGCAGATCAGCGCACTCGAAACCCCCGCCGAACGAATTCAGCGCCTGGTCGCCAACGGCCTGTTGCTGCTAATCGGAATCGGTCTGACAGCGGCAATGGGTGGCATCGTTAACCAAAGTCTGCTCCGAAACCGGAAAATGGTTCTGCTGCTGCTCACGCTTTCCATCCTGCCACTGCTTTTCGGAAAAGCCCTGCTTTACCTTTCAGTCAACCTGCAACTTCTGCCGCCTGCAGTGATTGATTACGCCGTTCCGCTTGCAATTGCGCCGATTCTGGCCTCTGTTCTGGCTGGCGGATTTGCAGGCGTGCTGGTCGGATTCTGGAGCAGCTTCGCGATGGCCACTCTGCTGGGCAACAGCTTTGAGGTGCTGGTGTTAGGTCTGCTAATCACGGTCACTGCGGTTTACACCACCCGGGATGTCAAACGCCGCAGCAAACTGTTTAAAGCCGGAATCTGGGTTGGCGGAATGAAAATTTTCTTCACCTTGACTCTGGCCCTGCTCAACCAACCGGAATGGTGGGTTCTGCTCTCGCAACTCGGCACGGCGATGGCCACCGGTCTCATCAGCGCCCTGCTGGCACTGCTTCTGATTCCGCTGTTCGAACACCTGTTCAACATCACGACAGACATCAAACTGCTGGAGCTATCCGACCTGAGCCACCCGCTTCTGCAAAGCCTTGCCATCAAAGCGCCCGGGACCTACCACCACTCGCTGATGGTGGCCAGTCTCGCCCAAAACGCGGCGGAAGCCATCGGAGCCAACGGTCTGCAGTTGCGTGTCTGCGCTTACTTCCACGATATCGGAAAACTGGTCAAACCCGGATTCTTCAGCGAAAATATTCAATTTACTGAAAACCCGCACGACGACCTGACCCCGAGCATGAGCACATTGGTCATTGTCTCGCACATCAAAGAAGGCGTAACGCTGGCAAAAAAACATAAGCTGCCTCAGGTCATTATCGATGGAATCGAACAACATCAGGGAACGAGCCTGATCTCCGTGTTCTACCACCGCGCCAAAGCGCAGCAAAAGAAAGAACAGGAGGCTTCCGCCAGCAACGCCAAAAACCCGGTCAACGACGAAGATTTCCGCTACGAAGGCCCGCGTCCGAAAAACCGCGAAATGGCCATCCTCATGCTCGCCGACTCCTGCGAAGCCGCCTCGCGCTCGCTCGACAAGTCAACGCCCGTACGCATCGCCAACCTGATCTCGGATATTTTTGATGCCCGCCTGCGTGACGGCCAGCTCGACGACTGCAACCTGACTCTTAAAGAACTCACCGCCGTCAAACAGGCCTTTATTTTCTCGCTCACCAACATGCTCCACGGCCGCGTAGCCTACCCCAAAGATGAAAACAAATCTGATAAACAATCAAACAGCGTACCGTCTAAATCTGGCAGCACTCCGTCAACTGACAAATAAGCTCGCAGACTGTCTCGCCAAAGCCAACCCGGAAACACGTTGGGGAGAGGTCTCAGTTGTGCTGACAAATGATGAAGGGATCACACAACCCAACCACGAGTTTTTGGGAAAAAAACAACCGACCGACGTCATCAGCTTCCGCTACGACCCGATTCCCGGCGAAAAGGACGAAGCCACCGGGGATCTGATTGTGAATGTAGAATGCGCCCTGCGCGAAGGGCCGGTGCATGACGGCCCTGACGCCGAGCTCGCACTCTACATCGCCCACGGCTTCGACCACCTTTCCGGCTCGGAAGACGACACCCCGGCAAAACGCGCCGCCATGCACCACACAGAAAAGCGCTGGCTTGCGGCATTGCAATCAGAAATAAAAAATTTGATATTGAAATAAATGAACACTAATCACCTGATCTATAGTCTCCTCGCCCTGCTCGTCGCGGACTTCTGGGCCGTCCTCTTCGCCGCCTTCCGCGAAACCGGTAACGCCGGCATCGCACGGCTCGCTGAGAAAAAACCGGCAGCGAAAGAACAACTCGCACGCTGGGCACCGCGCTGGAACCTGCTGCACACCACCTTGCGTTTCTGCCTGACGCTGTTTGAGCTGGCCGCCGTCGGATTCGCGCTAGCCACCTTTCCGCTAACCCATCCCCTGCAATGGGCCGGTCTGCTACTGGTGATGACCCTGCTCTACATGATCTTCATCCGCGTCATTCCCTTCGTACTGGCCGAGAGCTATGCCGACCGCCTCTCTCTCGCTTTTCTGCCGCTCACGGTCTTCCTCACCCGCCTGCTCACCCCGCTGGTCTGGCCGATCTACGCCCTGGAACGCGGACTGCTCGCCCGCGCCCTCTCTGCGGCTGATGAAGATGACCGCCCCTCTGCCGAGGAGGAAATCATGACCCTCGTCGCGGAGTCCGCCGCCGAAGAGCTCGAAGAAGAGGAACGCGACATCATCCGTAGCGTCTTCGAATTCGGCGAAACCGTCGTACGCGAAATCATGACACCGCGCGTCGACATCGAAGGCCTCAAAGACGAGGTGACCATCGAAGAGTGCATCGACAAAGTGAAACACTCCCGCCACTCCCGCTTTCCTGTCTATAAAGAAACCGTCGACAACATTCAGGGAGTCATCCACGTCAAAGACCTGCTGCGCCTCGTCGCACAGGATCAGAAAAATCGCTCCGTAGCCGATATCACCAAAAAAATGAGCATCGTCCCCGAAACCATGCCCATCAATGATCTGCTCAAACAGATGCAGGTGCAGAGTTTTCAAATGGCCGTCGTTGTCGATGAATACGGCGGCACCGCCGGCATCGTCTGCATGGAAGACATCATCGAAGAGCTCGTCGGCGAAATTCGCGACGAATACGACCACGTCGAAAAAGAGATTCAAAAACGACCCGACGGCTCCATTCTCGTCAAAGCCAACCTCGCCGTCACTGACCTTAACGAGGAACTCGATCTCAACATCCCCGAAAGCGACGAATACGACTCCATCGGCGGTTTTGTACTATCTGAACTCGGAAGCATTCCCAAAGCGGGCCAAAAACTTTTAACCGGCGACCTGCAAATTATCGTCCAAAATGCCACTCCCCGCCGCATCCACACCCTGCTGCTCAAACCCGCAGCGACAGAATAAACAACCCAATGAACTGGCTCATGGCTCCCACGCTTCTTCTCGCCTTATTGCTTTTTGCAATCGGACAAAAAAGCGTAAGAGGAGGCAAAACACCGACAAAAAAATATGAGCTATTGTTGCTCTGGCTCATTCTCGGCACTCCCGGTTTTCTTTTTGCCCTCTACTACCTCCACTGGTTCGACAACGCCAAATGGTTCTATGAATTCCGGTCGATTCCTCTTTCAGAACTTACGGCAGCGGGCGCGGGGCTTTTTGCCGGAGCCATCTCAGAGCTCACCAAAAATATTAAATTCCCAGCCCGATCATTTTTTCTGATCTCATTTCTCTGTTTCGGAATTTCTATTCCCTATCTAAAACCGATTCTTGGGCCACTGGATTATCAAAAAATCCAGAACAAGTGGGAACGTGACGTTTGCATGCAAAGCACTTTTTCTACCTGCGGCGCAGCCTGTGCGGCCACCGTATTTAAAACACTGGGAATAAACCTAACCGAACGCGAAATCGCCAAAGAATGCTTCAGTTGCGAAGGCGGAACCGAGAACTGGTATGTTGCCCGCCTATTTCGAAAAATGGGCTTTCAGATAAAATACAGAATTGAAAAGGGTCTCCCGCAAGACCTTCACACGCCCGCAATCGCCGGCGTACTGGTGGGCGGCGCCGGACATTTCATTGCCATTCAGGATCAAACTGAACAGACATTTATCACGGGCGACCCCCTGTCCGGGTACAGAGAAATCCCTAAAGACAAAATCACAACGGCCTTCAAATTCACAGGCTTCTTCATGGAAGTTCAATAAATCACCCGCGCCGCATCCACACCCTGCTGCTCAAACGAACTGAATAAGCTTCTTTTATAGCACTCGGAACAAGCCGTTAAATTTCGCAAAAACTCGGACTCTTTTCGGATATGCATTTTTTCACTCGCATCCAGTCCCCTCCCCGAAGTCTCTGGATCAAAAGAATCCATCGAGAATCGACTGGAATTCTCAGGGGAATAACTCCGAAGTGCCGGGGTAATAACATGGAAGTCCCACGGATGGCAGAGCGGTCCCACGAATCTTTTGCCGTTGCGCTTCTTTTGAACCACTTCCTACCGGTCGTTATTAACCCTACGGTAAAAAACTCTATCGCGACACTTTCGGGAGCAAAAAAAAAGAATTTGCCAAACAACAACTCTCAATGG
>Ga0307990_1002858_pt1 | contig 13512 bp, 9 predicted proteins | sample EllFjometagen129_FD_203168 | JGI IMG/M metagenome (GOLD analysis project Ga0307990, IMG submission 203168) | Marine microbial communities from Ellis Fjord, Antarctic Ocean - #129 | ecosystem: Environmental > Aquatic > Marine > Unclassified | place: Southern Ocean | collected 2014-10-08
TTAAAAGTTATTTTATAATCTTCGATGACACAAGGGCCTGCAATCAATACCAGTGGACATCCCCTGCCGATTGAAACAGGGCCTGTTTTAACAATGTGGTTCATAATTTAGCATCTTTCATTACCAATCTTAAGGTAGTTTGTAATTTGTTGATTTTGCATCCTGGTAGCAAGATTTTCAAACTGGAAACAAACGCAAGAACGGTTATTCATTTTTTATTTTTATCCATTAATACTTTTAATCAGGTGTACGGGTTGATTCGCCGGCAAATCTACAGTATCCGGCCGCCGGATGCTGTGAGCGTTTCTATTTCGTTATTTATCGTGCAGGTATTGAAAAGTCAAGCAGCGAAAAAGGAAATCAGGTCTTGATTACATTTACGCAAACTGTTATTATCCCATAGTAATTTAATCAAAAGGAGTGTGGTGTAACCAATTGAAATCCAAGAAAAAGAATTTTAAAGCATGGCTGCTTACAATCGTCTCCATAACCATCATCGTGCCGCTTGCATGGCTTCTGCTCATACGCATGGAAGGCGAGAAGCCCTCGGTAGGACCGTTGCCGGAAGGACCGGCAATCGGTGTGTCTCAAACAATTCATATCCACGTATCCGATACCAAAAGCGGCATCAAACAGGTACGGCTAAGCTGTCTGCAAAACGACAAAGAAACTATTTTGTTTGAACGCGATTTTCCCTCTGCTGGTTTTTTGAAAGGTGGCACTGACAATATGACTGACGCCGATGTCCTGTTTGAACCTGCAAAACTGGGAATCAAAGACGGCAAGGCAGTCCTGCACCTGGTCGCAGGGGATTTTTCCTGGCGAAAATGGGGTAAGGGAAACAGGACCGATATTCGAAAACAGGTTATAATCGACAGCGTCGCTCCAAAAGCGGAGGTCCTCAGCCGTTCCCATAATGTCGCCCAGGGCGGATCGGCCCTGGCTGTTTACCGTCTCTCTGAACCCTGCCTTGAAAGCGGTGTTCAAGTGGGGAAAAAATTTTTTCCGGGCCACGCAGGATATTTTTCAACCCCTGATATTTTTCTGGCCTTTTTTGCTTTGGATCATACCCAGGGCAGGGATACACGACTTTTTTTAAAGGCTGTTGATTCAGCCGGGAACAGTACCAAAACCGAATTCCCGTATTATATCAGGGGCAGGGCCTTTAAAAAAGATACGCTCAAAATTTCAGACCGGTTTCTTGCTCGAAAAATGCCGGAATTCGAAATATCTGATTCCAAGGACACAGGCCTTGACCCGGTTGAAAAATTTCTTAAAATTAACCGGGACCTGCGCAAGGCCAATTTTAAGAAAATTATGAGCATCATCCAAAAAACGGAAAATCGACTCTTCTGGAAAGGAGCCTTTTCAAGGCTGCCCAGGTCGGCCCGCCGGGCTGGATTCGCCGATCAACGGGAATATGTCCACAACGGTCGGGTAATTGATCACCAGGTCCACATGGGAATCGACTTGGCTTCGGTAAAAAGAGCCGCCGTACCGGCATCCAATTCCGGCAGGGTCGTTTTTTGCAGCCCCTTAGGGATTTATGGCAAAACCGTTATGCTGGACCATGGTTTCGGCCTGTTCAGCATGTATGCCCATTTAAGCCGGATCGATGTGGAGAAAGGACAGGTATTGGCAAAGGGTGACATTCTGGGCAAAACCGGACGGACCGGTATGGCTGCAGGTGACCATTTGCATTTTGGTATGATGGTCCATAATACCTTTGTAAACCCGGTTGAATGGTGGGATGGTACGTGGATCAAAAATAATGTTATGACTAAAATAAATGACGTTACCGCAGGGTTAAAATAAAAAACAAAATGTAACTGTTCAAAAGTTTCGAATCCAAGCCATCGCAGGGTGGGCTGTGTCCACCGAATCGACCGAAGACCTTTTTTGAGAGAATTGGTTTTTTAAAAAATGATCAATAGACGTTGAAACCCGGCCTTATGGAATTTATAACTTTTTAAACCACTTTTATTGCAAATTACCAGGAAGGGCTTTTCCCGAATGAAAAAATATAAAATCAACAAAACCTACCAGGAAATCAATGCAAAGATAAAATCCGGAAAGGTTATTGTGGCAACTGCCGAAGAGATCATCGGCATGGTAAAAAAGGCCGGCGCTGTTGAAACCGCACGGCATGTGGACATCGTGACCACCGGTACGTTTTCCCCCATGTGTTCCTCCGGCGCCTTTATCAACTTCGGTCATTCGGTTCCCGGAATCCGAGCCTCCAAATGCTGGCTGAACAATGTGCCGGCCTATGGTGGCGTGGCGGCCGTGGACTGCTATATCGGGGCCACCGAGCTGTGTGAGGACGATCCTTTAAACAAAGTCTATCCCGGTGAATTCAACTATGGCGGCGGTCATGTCATTCAAGATCTCACCGCCGGGAAAAAGGTGCACTTGAAAGCAACCGGGTATGGTACCGACTGCTATCCCCGAAAAAATCTGGAAAAAGAAATTACCCTATCATCCCTGCCCTACGCCATGCTGTGCAACCCCAGAAATGCATACCAGAATTACAATTGCGCTGTAAATTTAACCGACAAAACGGTTTATACCTATATGGGCACGTTGAAGCCCGGGGCCGCCAATGCAAATTACGCTTCAGCAGGCGAGTTAAGTCCCCTGTTCAATGATCCGTATTTTAAAACCATCGGGCTGGGGACCCGTATTTTCCTTGGCGGCGGCATCGGCTATGTCACTTGGAGCGGTAGTCAGCACAAGGGGGTTGTCAGGCGTAGCAGCAGGGGCATACCCTTGACGCCGGCAGGTACCCTGTTTGTCATGGGTGAACTCAAGCAGATGAGCCCCAAATGGCTGGTGGGTGTCAGTATTCAAGGGTACGGCGCCTCTCTGGCTGTGGGCCTGGGTATTCCGATTCCCATCTTGAATGAGGAAATGGTTCAGCATACCGCTATTTCAGATGAAGAAATATTTACCCAGGTGATCGATTATGGTAGAGATTATCCGGCCGGTAATGCAAAAAGTTTAAAACAGATCAGTTACGCGGAACTGAAAAGCGGTCATATCGAATTGAACGGCAAACAGGTGTCCACCGTTCCCCTGTCCAGCATGGTAAGAGCTCGGGAAATTGCTGAAACCCTGAAAAAATGGATCGTAAACGACAAATTTTTACTGGGTGAACCCCAGATGACACTCCCCTCCACCGGCGGTGGGAAGGCATTTTGACGGGGTCGGAGATGTGTCGAAAAACCATAAGGGCATTTATCGCATTTCCGCTACCGCAGGTGATCATCTCGGCCATTGACAGTATTCAGGAAGATTTAAAAGCCTATGGACTCAGGGTACGCTGGGTACGCCCCGAGAATATTCACCTGACCCTGAAATTTTTAGGTGAAATACATCCGGATGATGTAGCCGATATCATCGCTGCAATTAAATCGGCAGCCATGAAACAAACGCCTTTTTTCCTGTCGGCCGGTGCCGTGGGTGTTTTTCCCGGTCTCAGCCGTGCCCGTATCATCTATACCGGGCTGACCGGCCAGATTGACGCGCTTGTAAAACTTCATCAATATCTGAATGTCGGTCTTATAAAACTTGGTTTCCCGGGAGAATCCCGAAAATTTAAGGGCCACCTGACAATAGGACGCATTAAGGGAAAAACAGATACCAGAAAACTGGACCGCGCAATTACGGCTTGCCGGAATTTCAAATCCGATCCGTTTGCGGCCGATAAACTGACTTTATTTAAAAGCGACCTGCAACCTTTAGGCGCAGTCTACACAAAACTTGCAAGCATAAACCTTTAAAAAACTTATACCGCCTGACCATCGACAGGCCAAGGAGAATACACATGAGTAACATACCCGACCGGGAAAAAGCCATAGAATCTGCAATGACTCAGATCGAGCGCCAGTTCGGCAAAGGCTCCATCATGAAGCTTGGTAGCCGGGCCGTTATGGATGTACCAACTATTTCAAGCGGTTCCATTGCACTGGACAGGGCACTTGGTATTGGCGGCCTGCCCCGCGGCAGAGTGATCGAAATTTTCGGACCGGAATCATCCGGCAAAACAACCCTGGCCCTGCATGCCGTTGCCGAAGCTCAGAAGCAGGGCGGGATTGCCGCTTTTATCGATGCCGAACATGCCCTGGATACGTCATATGCAAAAAAACTGGGGGTCAACTGTGATGAACTGCTGGTTTCTCAACCGGATACCGGAGAGCAGGCCCTGGAAATCTCCGACATGCTGGTCAGGAGCGGTGCCATGGATATACTGGTTATCGATTCGGTCGCAGCCCTGGTGCCGCGTGCTGAAATTGAAGGAGAGATGGGTGATTCCCACATGGGGCTTCAGGCCCGGCTGATGTCTCAGGCATTGCGCAAGCTGACCGGCACCATCGGCAAGACTATGACATCCATGATTTTTATCAACCAGATCCGGATGAAAATCGGTGTGATGTTCGGAAATCCGGAGACCACCACCGGGGGCAATGCCCTGAAATTTTATGCCTCGGTAAGGCTCGATATCCGGCGTCTCGCCGCCATTAAAAACGGTCAGGAAGTCGTGGGCAACCGCACCCGTGTGCGGGTGGTCAAAAACAAAATAGCGCCGCCCTTTAAAGAGGCTGAATTTGATATCATGTATGGTGAGGGAATATCCAAAACCGGCGATCTGCTGGATATCGGGGTACAGGCCGAAGTGGTGGACAAGAGCGGTGCCTGGTACAGCTTCAATGGGGAACGAATCGGACAGGGTCGCGAAAATGTAAAAAAATTTATGGACGAAAATCCTGATATCTACGCGTCCATATACGACAAAATACGTGAAAAAATCGGGCTTGCAAAAAAAGAAGCCCCACCAGTGGAAAACAGGCAACAGGAAATAAAAAATAAAAAATAGGAAAAACTTGTAACCTGTAACACGAAACAATAGATCAATTTCATGGAGCATCTCATGACAGGCAATGAAATACGCAGACTATTTTTGGAATATTTTGAAAAACACAATCACCGGAAGATTAGAAGCTCATCGCTTGTTCCCCAGGATGACCCCACCCTGCTTTTTGTCAATGCCGGCATGGTACAGTTTAAACGCACCTTTCTCGGCGAGGAAAAAAGAAACTATGTGCGTGCCGTCACTTCCCAAAAGTGTGTCAGGGCCGGCGGCAAGCATAATGATCTGGAAAATGTAGGTTACACAGCCCGGCACCACACCTTCTTTGAAATGCTGGGGAATTTTTCATTTGGCGATTATTTCAAGGAAAATGCCGTTGAATTTGCATGGGACCTTCTGACCAACGGTTATGGACTGGATCCTGACAAACTGTGGATATCCATCTACCTGGATGATGATGAGGCATATGATCTGTGGCATGAAAAAATCGGTGTGCCGGCCCATCGGATCGTTCGGCTCGGTGAAGCGGAAAATTTCTGGTCCATGGGCGATACCGGCCCCTGCGGCCCGTGCAGTGAAATCTATCTGGATAGAGGAAAGGCTTTTGGCTGTGGACGGCCCGAGTGTGCCGTGGGATGCGAATGCGACCGTTTCCTGGAAATCTGGAACCTGGTTTTCATGCAGTTTAACCGGGATGCATCCGGAAAAATGACCCCACTACCCAAACCGAGCATTGACACCGGGCTGGGACTGGAACGGATGGCCTCAATCATGCAGGATGTTCCCAATAATTTTCTAACCGACCTGATGCTGCCGATTATCAACAAGGCCGAAGAACTCTCAGGCAAACGTCTGGGCCAGTTCCTTGAAACCGATGTGGCCATGAAGGTGATTGCGGACCATAGCCGGGCCGCGGCCTTTTTAATCGGTGACGGCATTCTGCCCTCCAACGAGGGCCGGGGATATGTGCTGCGCCGGATCATGCGCCGGGCCATCCGCTATGGCCGCAATATCGGCCTGACCCGTCCATTTTTACATGAAACCGCAACGGTTGTGTTCGAAATCATGCAGGATGCCTACCCGGAATTAAATAAAGCCGGTGCCTTTATTACAAATGTCATTAAAAACGAGGAAATCCGTTTTTCCGAAACCCTGGACCACGGTCTCAAGGTGCTCAACGATACCCTCTTAGAGATGAATGCCAAAGGCCTGACAAAGGTCCCCGGCGCTGTTATCTTTAAACTATATGATACGTTTGGATTTCCCGTGGATATCGTTCAGGATGTTGTCCGGGATCGGAATATAACACTGGACATGGAAGGTTTTGACAAAACCATGGCCGGGCAGCGCGAAAAATCCCGCTCAAAAACTACTTTTGCCAGCGCATCGAAAGCCTTTCGCAATCTTTCCGCCCAAGGCATCAAACCCGATTTTTCAGGTTATGACAGGACATCGGACCAGGGCCGCATCCTGCTCATTGTAAAAAACGACGCGGCTGTCCAGATGGCCGAATCCGGCCAGAACGTTGAAGTGGTTACGGATCGGACACCTTTTTACGGCGAATCCGGCGGCCAGGCCGGGGACCGGGGCATCATCCGCGCATCCGGGTTTAAAATGCAGGTCAAAGACACGCTCAAGGACCCTACCGGGTTAATTATCCACAAGGGTAAAATCGTTTCGGGCAGTATCAAAACAGGAGACATGGTCACCCTTGATGTGGATGAAGATACCCGCAGGGCCACTGCCTTGAATCACACGGCCACCCATATTCTGCACAGTGCCCTGCGACAGGTGCTGGGCGATCATGCCAAGCAGGCCGGCTCCCTGGTGTCCGCCGACCGATTGCGTTTTGATTTTACCCATTTTTCCCAGGTGGAACCCGCTGCACTGAATAAAATTGAAGCTTTGGCCAATCAGAGAGTTAGAGAAAATGCACGGGTTAATATCACTGAGATGGACGCTGAAAAGGCGTTTAAATCCGGGGCCACCGCACTTTTTGAAGAAAAATACGGCGATCGGGTGCGGGTCATCGATATGGCCGGCTTCAGCAAGGAATTATGCGGCGGTACCCATACCGACCGCAGTGGCAACATCGGTATGATCAAAATCGTGAGCGAATCCAGTGTGGCTGCCGGGATTCGCCGCATCGAAGCCCTGACAGGATCAGCGGCCGTGGCATTCAGTCAAAACCGGGACAAAATCGTTTCCGATATCTCCAATCTGGTGCGCGAAAAGCCCGAGGCCCTGCCCCAAAAGGTTGAAAAACTCATTGCCGATCAAAAAGCCCTGGAAAAAGAAATCGACCAACTTAAAACCGCCATTGCCGCGGAATCCGTGGCAAACGTGGCAAATGAAATCAGGCATATCAGCGGGACCAAAGTACTGGTCAAAAAGGTGGCGACGGACAAGCCCGCGGCCTTGAGAGACCTTGCCGATCGCTTCAAGGATAAAATCGGGTCCGGCATCATTGTCCTGGGCGCCGTCATCGAGACCAAGGTCCTGCTCATCGTCATCGTCACCAAGGACCTGACCGGCCGCTTTCACGCCGGCAAAATCATCAAACAGGTGGCTGCCGTTGTGGGCGGCGGCGGGGGGGGCCGTCCGGATATGGCCCAGGCCGGCGGAACAAAACCGGAGAACCTGGATAAGGCCTTTGATAAGGCCTATGAAGTCATAATATCGGCCTGATTCGGTTTCAGAAAAATGGCTTGAAAGACAATCATGGATTATCTTTCAAGCCTGCCGGTATTTTTCGTTATTTTTATCCTGATTGTTACCAACCATAAAACCATTCCCAGGTAGACTGTCGTTATTTTACTTATCCGTACGAAGCCCCCTTACCCGTCAGATCTTTCCGGCGATGTCGTATTCCCGTGTACAAAAACAATAAAATTCCTGAAAACAGAGCAATCCGTCCCAGATAATCTCCATGCCGGGCAAAAAAAGTCCGGCCCTTGCGAAGATGAATTTTACCTTTGAGGGTTGCCTTTTCCCACCAAGGGGTCCGGGCAATAACCATGCCTTTTGCATCGATAAGAGCAGAAATGCCTGTATTGGCCACCCGGATCATGTCCCTCCGGCATTCAATGGCCCGAATCGGGCTGAAATTGAAATGATGTTGATAACCCGGTGTATTTTTCCACCATCCGTCATTTGTGATCATGCAGATAAACCCCTTTTCCTGAGGCAGGTTTTTTGAGCAGTAAGCACCGAATACCGATTCAAAACAGACAATCGGCAATATGTGAATCAAATCGCCGGGCAATTTAAAAATATCTTTTTCCTGACGAATGCTGTAAGTGCCGATGTATCCGCCAAGTTCCAATGAATATTTTCCCAGAAAGCCGAGATACTGAACAAAAGGCATGCGCTCAAACAAAGGGACCAGTTTGGTTTTATGATAGAATTGAGGCGCCGCACCCGGCGCCAGAAAAAGCGCTGTATTAAACGCTTCATAATAAAAATTCTTCTCCTGATTGAAACGGCTTCCGGTAGGAATGTCTTCAGTATCAAGTTTCCGGTAGCTGTGTATCCCCATCAGCAGATTCAGTTTCGGGTATTTTTTCTGAAAATCCAACAACCTGCGGTAGTAGGCAGATGACAGTGGATCTTTCTCGTCAATTTGCTGTACAATAAGTGTTTCAGGACCCAGCAGATACTGGGTTTCATCATCACAGACAGCATCGGCTGCCTTAAAAAACGCTTCCAGGTGCCGGGCCTGTTTTCCCGGTATGAATTTTTCCGTATAAGGATCCAGGTTGGGCTGAATCAGGGCCACGGTAACGGTTTCACCGCCATCTTCAACAGTTTGAAATATCTGCCAGGATACAAGGATGGGGACAAAAAAAAGCAGCAGTACCGCTGCGGTCCCTAATATTGTACCGGTACGCCTTTCCCGATAAATATTAACCACCTTCCAGACTGCAAAATTTGTCAGTATGATCCAGAGCGTCCCACCGCGAACACCCGTAAACTCATACCACTGAATCAGCTTTGGGGCCGTGGCCAGTGCATTGCCCAGATTCAGCCAGGGCCAGGCCAGGTCCCAGGATTGATGAAAATGTTCATACCCCATCCAGATAAACAGAAAAGGGAACAATAAGGGGATGCTTAAAATCGTCCGGATACGGCTTGCCGACCAGAACACCAGGGTCTGTACAAGTGAATTTGCGAAAATGATGAGAATGGCGCCCACCAGGTGTGCTCGGTAAATCCACCAGGTCCCCAGGATATTCCACAACAAAAAAGAAATAAAAAAATAGTTAAACAGGAGATAGGGGTTTGCCTGATGTCTTACTTTTTCTTCCAGCGCCAGGAGGGGCACCCAGGCAATAAAAATTAGTAAAAACCAAGATGAAACGGTCCAGGGAAGTCCCAGCAGCAGGCCGCCGATCAAAGCCAGAAAAATGTTTTTTCTAATGTTCATATCCATTATCGGGGCTTGATGGTGCCCCTGAAAGCGGCTTTTTTTCTCGCAGCGCCCGTAGCGCCGTAGCGCTATTCATCTCAAGAAACCTTTCCGGAAGGAATTTCCGGGGTAATGGAGGTCCGTATAACATGAGGCGGGCGCAAGTCAATCAAAAAAAATTGCCCCGCTTACATGTTTTTTAAAAACGCGTTCTGTGTCTTGCAAATACGTTGTTATTGACTTTTCATCCAGGCACTCAATATGATGAAAATATAAAAAAATCCATATCTGCTGTAACAGGTAAAAAAATTACGGACTGCTTTGACATGACCGTTTGAATTTAAGGACAGACAGATTACAAAAATTCTGGCAACAAATTTGCACTCAAAATGGAAAAATAAGCAAAGCCTATAAAAACAGCACCCACCAGGAGGTAAAAAATGGCATCGGAAAAACTGGATACTGTTTTGCAGAAAAATCTGACGGATTTACGAACAACAGGAAGAGACAAAGGACCCGAGATGATTATCGAAAAGGTGATCAGGGCATCGGGAAACAAGGGACCGCGCTATCTGATCGAAGGATACGGTAACAAGGAATTTATCAAAATGAACGCCAACTCCTATCTGGGCATGTCCATGCTCGATGAAATGATAATGGCTGAAGAAACCGCAGCTAAGGAATACGGCGTCGGCCCCGGCGCCGTGCGCTTTATCAGCGGCACCCATCGGCCGCATATCGAGCTGGAAAAAAAACTGGCCGAATTTCACGGACGCCAGGCAGGTATGATTTTCAGCTCCGCTTACGTGACCAGTTTAGGCGTCATTTCTCCTTTGATAACGCCCGAAACCGTCATCATCAGTGATGAACTCAACCACAATTGCATCATTCAGGCCATGCGGTTGAGCCGTCCGGCGGCAAAACTGATCTATAAACACAACCGGATCGATGACCTGGAAGCCAAGCTGCAGGAAGCCGTGGGAAAGGGGCAACGCTGCCTGGTGATTACCGACGGCATCTTCAGCATGCGCGGGGACCACGCGCCCTTTGACCGGATAGTGCCCACCTGCCGTAATTACGAGAACCGGTTTGAAGAAGGGGTCATCACCATTGCGGATGATTCGCACGGGGTCGGCGCTTTTGGCGGCACCGGCCGCGGTACCGAAGAATATACCGGAACAAAGGTGAACATACTGGTAGGTACCCTGGGAAAGGCATTCGGTGTCAACGGGGGCTATGTGGTCGGGTCAAAAACCCTGATTGAATATCTCCATGAAACCGCACCCATGTATATCTATTCCAATCCCATTACCTGTTCCGAAGCCGCCGCATCACTCAAGGCCCTGGAAATTCTGGACAGCCCGGCGGGTCTTAAACGGCTTGGACATCTGCAAAAAATGACCGGTAAATTTGAAAAAGGACTGGTCAATCTAGGCTTTGAGACGATTTCCGGCGATCACCCGGTGGTGCCGCTGATGGTCCGGGATACGCCGCAAACCGCAGAAATTGTAGGCTGGCTTAAAGATCACGGGATTCTTGCAACCGGATTAAATTTTCCGGTTGTGCCCAAGGGGGACGAGGAAATCCGCTTCCAGATCAATGCCGATCATACAAGGGTCGATATCGACTATGTCCTCGGTGTGTTGAAAAAATATGCGCTCGCCCATTGATCGCCTATCAATTCCACGAATAATACTGACAAATAACACAAACATGGGTATTGCTCAAACTATTCAAGCTGTTAAGCAACATCCACAACTTTTCATAGTATCTCAATTACAGCATTAGGAATATGACTTTGGGGGATAGCTTCTTTGTTCAATAGGTTTGTATCACGTCTAATATTTTATGGCCATTTCACTCCTGTACCTGAGGAATGTACCCCAAATACAACTAATCTGCTATTTTTTTAGCATAATCCTTCCCATTTTCGGTAAGGACCCAATACTTGTTTTTATACTTCTTCTTTTTACTTAAAATTTCCTGTTTTTTCAATGAGTTTGCTAAAAACCGGATAGTCGTGTCATGTCGAAATCGCTTGGATGCGGTCAATTTATAATCCGCAAGGGACAATTTATCTTTGACCCTTGCGAGTGTCTTGGCAATGGCTTCAAGGGCAGGAAGACAACCATTGTTTTCGTAGAGCGTCAGGATTAGATTGGGCTTGTAAAATTCAGCCTTATGTGCCTGTGCTGCAGCCCCTTCATCATCTGTTAATACCTTGTTCCATGTATCAAATTCTCTAAGTCGATAGCGGGCAAGAAAGGCCTGTCTTTCTTTTATTTCAATCATTGCGATAATTATTGTTTTTAACTTTTCTTTTAATGAGGGGGCCGTTTCTTTCTCCCAGGCTGCCATAAGTTCGGATAACGCCGTCCTTTTTTCCAGATGTTTTAGGTCTTCGAATAAACACAACTGGCTTGATTGCTTTTCCATGAATATAGTCAACCTTATCTCTTAGTATCTAAATTCTGAAATTCTTGTTTTTTATGTACAAAATAAAGCATGAGGTAACCGGTATAATTGAAAAGTGAATAGTGAAAATTGAATAATGACGGAATACTATCGATTTTAATAAAAAAGATAGAGCGACCCGCCCGCCTCGCCTGAGCGAGAGCGATGGCGGGCAGGAGCGATACCACAAGTTTTCACTTCTCACTTTTCAATGTTCAATTTGGTTCTGGTTTTGCCAGGTTATGATACTTGGCACCATGTGTAAATATTTTGGATAACTTGTTGCATTTTGTGTTTTGTTGTGTTAATAATTTTTTATACAAATGAATATCGACCTATTTCGGAGTTGAAAAAAATGAACCATACTGTATCAGGCAATTATTTTACCTATTACTTTTATTTTAGCAGAGGTGCGCCTGGGCTCTGATGAACCATAAATAATTCTAACCGTTCAAAAGCCGCAGGCAAAAAAACCTGCGGCTTTTTTATTTTTACAGATGGTAACGTCTTTAGACCTTACTCATCCAATTTTGAAAAAGGAACAAAACCATGAAGCTAACCTATGACCTGCATGTGGAAAAATTTATCCCGCTCATATCACCGGCTGAGATTAAACAGCTACTTCCGATAAGTGACAGAGCCTATGAAACAGTTGTCAGCAGCAGAGCGCAGATCGGCAATATTCTTTCCGGAAAGGGCAAAAGACTGCTCATCATTGTCGGGCCTTGTTCAATCCACGATGAAAAGGCAGCCATTGAATATGCCGTGCGGCTGAAAGCGCTTTCAGAAAAAGTGAAAGACACGATGCTGTTGGTCATGCGCGTATATTTTGAAAAGCCCAGGACCAATGTGGGCTGGAAAGGACTGATCAACGATCCATGGCTAAACGGCAGTTATGACATTAATGAAGGGTTGAAAAAAGCACGAAGCCTTTTGCTTAAAATAACCGAGATCGGGATCCCGACAGCGACGGAGATTCTCGAGCCCATCACCCCGCAATATATAGCAGGACTGGTCTGCTGGGCAGCCATCGGGGCAAGAACAACAGAGTCTCAGATCCATCGTGAAATGGCTTCCGGACTTTCCATGCCTGTTGGATTCAAGAACTGCACCGACGGTAATTTGTCAAGCGCACTAAATGCAATAATTGCAGCCGGATCACCCCAGTCTTTTCTCGGAATCGATGCAACGGGCAAATCCTGCATTGTAAAAACCACTGGGAATCCCTTTCCCCATATTGTCCTGCGCGGCGGTTCACGGCCCAACTATGATTCCGTCAGTGTAAACGAGGCGGTATCAATGCTAAAAGCCGGGGGACTGTCAGGGTCGGTGGTGGTGGACTGTTCCCATGGGAATTCACGGAAAAACCACGAGGCCCAGGCAGTGGTCTGGCAGGATATCATCAACCAGTACATTGATGGGAATGAGCACCTAGTCGGTATGATGCTCGAAAGCAACCTGGGCGCCGGCAACCAGAAAAACACGGGAGATCTTTCCACCATGCAGTACGGGGTATCCATTACAGATGCTTGTATTTCCTGGGAAACAACGGAAAAACTGATTGTCTCAGCCCATGATCAGCTTCTCCAGCATAAAAACGAGTCATCCAGAACCCGGTATAAGGTGGTATGAAGGTACGGGTATAATGGCATTTGTTCGATTTCGGAGACAATGATAGCCACTGATACGCTATCAGGTTGGTTTTCTTGACTTTTATCTATCGTCTACCAAAGTGGTCGCTTTGATTGAGTGCTGGCGTGCATGTACGATGGCCTACCTT
>Ga0307990_1002859_pt1 | contig 13510 bp, 7 predicted proteins | sample EllFjometagen129_FD_203168 | JGI IMG/M metagenome (GOLD analysis project Ga0307990, IMG submission 203168) | Marine microbial communities from Ellis Fjord, Antarctic Ocean - #129 | ecosystem: Environmental > Aquatic > Marine > Unclassified | place: Southern Ocean | collected 2014-10-08
GATTCCATCACCGTTACCTAATTCGTAGTCACTAATCATAGCACTTACAAACTCTATTGAAGGAGATGTAACCAAAATTGAGCCATCAATGACCCATGTGTCATTCGGAGTAGCTAAAGTTAGAGTTACAGGGATTTCATAGTCAATAGGGCATGATGGAGCTATCATAGCTGTGAAAACCGTATTGCTAAATGCGGTTCCGTCACCACTAGGAATTACATCATAGTTGCTTGTTCCAACAATAATGCCAAGATTTGCATCGATTGATGTTAAGTTTGCAACAACATTTTCTGCATCTCCCATACCACTATTCATTATGTTGAAGTTTAATTCCACAAATTCACCCGGTTCAATATAACCATTAGCATTAGCGTCATCAATTGAAATAGTGTCTAAGGTTAAGTCTGGATCAACATTTAAGAATGGTTCACCAGTGATTAACAAGGCTGTTTCATTAGTAATTGGCTGACTTGTAGGACCATAATCCTGGTCAAACACATATTGTAAGCCATCAGTACCATCATAGTTACAGAAACCAACTGTTGAATACTGACCTGCTAATGGAGGGTAAGCTGAAGTATCGCCAACATCTACATCATTATGTGTATGATACTGAATCTTCACCATACCATCACCGGTTGAAGTTGGATAGTAGGCAGGATCAAACAAAATAACCTGGAAACGCTCATGGTAACTATTATTGAAACCATTATGACCGTCATACCATTCGATTACAAAGTAGTTATTAGCTGTATCATACCAATGGTAAATACCTTCGGACCCGATATAGTACATATCATCCCAGAAAGGTGCAATCACAGGCTGTGGAGACATAGGCCCCGGGATAGGAAAGTTTCTAAATGTACCAACTTCTGTTGGAGCAAATGACATGAAACCGTTTGTGCAAATGTATACTTCGTCATAATCAACGCCGTACCATGTGAAAGTAAATGGTAAGCCAGTGTCATCGATGGTGTCTGACATAGTTATGTCACCATCCCCGCCATCGGTTCCTGTGTCAGAATGTCCTGAGAACTCTGTTCCAGGTCCACCTTCACTAGGAGCAATTTCAACCCAATTATATACAGGAGCATCTGCCCAACCTGTATCTAAATTATGATATACATAATGACCAAATGCATCTGGTCCTGATGGATGGCCTAAGTTCTGTGAACCTGTAGAAATATAGAGTTTATCAAACTCTTCATAACCATCATCATTGAATAAACGAAGGTCTATAATGATATCAGTTCCGGTAAGGAGCTGACTTCTAGCAGTGATGCTTAAACCATCAGTGATATTTGTAATAACTGTTCCTGGGGTTGCATTTCCATAATAAGCACTGTTATCGTCGAAGTAAACAAGATTACTTGTGCTTGAAAGCTCAGCAGTAAGACCTGAAATTGAGTGCTGGCCGTTATTGATTAGCTCAAGACTCATCCAAGCAGTTTCACCTGGTTCAAGAATGTTATTATCGTCAAAGATAGTATATGAAGAAACATCAATGTTAGCGTTGCGAATATCAAGACCTAGATAAGTATGATAGTCTTCACCAACAACATCAAGTCTGATCGATGCCATATAAACAGGAGGCATACTTCCGTTGATGTGCATCTCATATGGAGTAGCATTGGCAACTGTAGCTCCGGGTGCAATTGTACCAAAAGCTGAGCTGTTCTGTATTATTGTAATGTATGGATCATCTGTACTAATTTCAACAGTCCCGGCATTAATGTCTGTAGTTCCAGGATTTGTAAGAGTTACATTAAGTTCGAATGTTTCACTTGCATCTGGAGCTCCATCATCGTTACCACCAACTGCATCTAAGATAGTGAAATCAGCAATCTGAATACCATCGCTGGCTAGTACAGTAATGTCTTCATACTGCGGGATATAGTCATGTTGCGATGCAGTAACTGTGAATACATAGTTTTCTGCTAAGTCATTTGGAAGTTCAAATATAGCATTACCATTGGCATCAGTATGAAGAATCAATTGGAAATCATCGCTCACGAGAGTTACAATCGCATCTTCCATTGGGGTACCATTGCTGTCTTCGACAGTGACAGGATAACAGGTTTGACCTGGGAAAACTTCAGTAGGATATTCAGCTGTAAGAGCCTGTGGGGGGCCAATATATACTTCAACTGTTGGGTCGCCCATAAGGTTACACCAACCGGGAAAGTTCACTGCATAAGCTGGGATAAAGTCATGATAAACCATATAAAGGAGTAGTTTTGAACTTAATAATGGAGCACTCATGTTTCTATATCCAAGACTGAAAATACCGTTTGTTGTCTGTGAAGATAAAACATTATTCATAAGTGTATGCGTACCTGCAGTCGCCATGCCGATAGCAGTGATAGCTCCTTTTGGAGCGGCAGGAGATCCATATCTAACGATAGCATCTGTTGCGTCGGTACCGTTAAAGTCTCCGGTACTACAAGTATTGATGATACAATGAGTCATCTTATTCCCATTGGTAAATTCACCTTCACTTGGATGGTCCCAACCGTTCATACCAATCCAACCTCTATACATGAAGAATGCAGCACCTTGATTTAGTGTTTGTTGCATAGTTGAAGAACTAGGAGTTCCATATAATTCAGTGAACGTATAGTTTGGGTTAACTCTTAAGCCAGAGTCTTTCATAAATTTATTAACATACATAGATGATTGACCGGCAGAATTTGTATATCCAACAAGAAGCATATGGTTATACCATGTTGGTGGAGCCGGTACTGGATCTCTTTCATAAATAAAAGCTTTGTTTGCCATTGTAAGGAAATCATCAACATTTTCGATTGGCATTCTACCGATAAAGACATCACCCATGATGTCGTCACCAGCTAAATGAGTGTAAGGATAATCTGATGCACCGCCAGAAACAGTAAAACAACTGATATCAAATGAACCACCAACATCACCAATTAAAGTAACATATTCAGGTCTTGTATAGATGTTATTGTACTTACTCTGGATATATGCTTTCACATCAGTAGTAGAGCTACCGATATCGTCAGTTGAAGCAGTAGTGACTTTATATCCCTTTTGCTTCTTCCACTTAACAAACTCATCCATTTTTGCAAGATATTGAGCATCAGAGCTTCCACCGTAAACCATAAGTAATCTCATGTTATGTGATGGGATAGTTCTATCAACTACTAGCTCATAGTTAGCAATCATACTGCTATAAATTGGTTCGAAGCTTGGAGAGTACATAGTAGGTGCTTCCATCTCATTTACACTAGGCTCATCATTATATGTGAGTTTATAGGTAATATTCTCAGAAACTGTTAAGCTTCTAGTGGATGGGTTATATGTAAATGGGCTGAAAGTCAAACTAACAACACGGAAATCTCTGACAATCATAGGGTCTGAAATATTTTCAGCTTGTACTGGATACTCAATGTTTGAGTTGTAGAAATCTTCATCAAGCGCAAAGGATCTCTCCATTTCATTTTCAATAGTATAATCCTGGGCTGGAATTGCTGTAAAATTGTCTACTTGGAAAGATGTTTTGTTTAAGACTTCTAAAGAAACAGAGCCACTATAAGGTATTGCAACCATGGTTGAATAGAGTGGGAGTTCAGGCTGACCACGTTCAGGGACAAAGCCATCACACTGTGTTTCAATTTTGTCAAACTCAATACCATTGAGCTCTTGTTTAACTAGCTTAAATTCAGGCAAACTGAATTCAAGGGTTGTACTTGTTGGGGTTGATTCAAGGACATTGAATCTGGTTACAGTGTCTTGTTCAGTATCTTGGATAGCAATCAACTGAAAACTAAGAGTGAACAGCAAAGTAATAAGGAAAACTATTCTTGTTCTTTTCATGTGAGTCTTACCTCTCTTCCTATATTTTAAAATTAAATCGCATAAATTTGTGTCAGAAATTAATGTTACATGATATAGTGTAAAGAAATAATTGTGCCAAATTCTCTATAAAATGCAATGAATACTCATAATTCTTAACTGATTAATCATAGAAGCCCTATTTTTACCACTTTTTTATGATAGCGATAATTGTGTAATTGTTTGGAGCTAAATAGTTTATTCATTTGGTCTGAAATATATCTATTCCTAAGTCCAATTAATCTGTAATAGTGAGAATTATCTCCTTTTTATTTCAATCCTGCTTCATTTTCCCCAAAATGCTTACTTTGGTCGATACTTAAATCGAAGCTAATCTACAAATTGCTCCCTAATTACTCTCTCAAAAATTAGTGAGTACATATTACCTGTTTCCTACTTAATGCTTAACAAATCGATATTGGCTGAAGTAAGCAAGAAGTATGCACTAAGAGGGCTGTTCATAGTCATCTAGTATCTTTGGATAGGCTATGTGTAGAGAAAGAACAAGTTCAGGATAAAAGGCTATAGTAGTCTAATCAAATATCCAAATCACAGGTTGTTTTATTTAGTAACAGTTGAGTGACACCAAAGTTTACAGTGCGATATCCTGTAGATTTCTAGAATATTCCGCTGATATTTTAAAAATGGGCAAGTAGTTGCCACCTTTAAGTTAAAGAAATTGGATAGAGCGTTATTAAACTTGACACCGAATAGAAATGTGAAAATTCTATTGACAGACAGAAGGTAGATTATTTTTAGTTTTTCAGATATCACCATAGTGTGTTGTTCTTCGGAGGATTAGTCCTAATTGGTAAGGCAGCGGTCTTGAAAACCGCCGGGCTCTGCCCTTGGGGGTTCGAGTCCCTCATCCTCCGCCATACTTCTCGTGGAGAGGTGGCCGAGTTGGCTTAAGGCGTACGCCTGCTAAGCGTATGTGGGTTAACGCTCACCGCGGGTTCGAATCCCGCCCTCTCCGCCAGTATAAAGAACATGAAATTTTGTTGGGCCGTCGTCAAGTGGTAAGACACATGGTTTTGGTCCATGCATTCGGGGGTTCGAATCCTCTCGGCCCAACCAACAAAATTATGATGGGCTGTAGTATAATGGTAGTACAGCAGGTTCTGGTCCTGTATGTGGGGGTTCGACTCCTCCCAGCCCAACCATAGAACTTAAAACCCTTCTTAACGGAAGGGTTTTTTTGTATACAAAGGGGTTTAATATGTCTTTTGATGATGTCCTTAACATTCTGGATAGAAAGAGGAAACCAATACTGCAGGACTATGGTTTTCAAACACCCTTAATTCTCTATTACCATTCAGTTAGTAATGAACACCTACCCCACATAAGTAATTTGTATAAATACAAGGATGTTGACTTCTTTCTCAAAGACCTTGATTATCTTCAAAAGCATTATAACATCATCTCTCCCCAAGAGTTAATTAGTTGTAATAAGATTGAAGAGAACAGCGTTATGCTAAGTTTTGATGATGGTTTTAAAGAATGTCATGACATCATTGCTCCTATTCTCATCGAGAGAGGAATTCCTGCTGCATTCTTTATCAATCCGAATTTCTTAGATAATAAGGGAATGTATTATCGTAATAAGTTAAGTGTGCTTATCGATGCTTTAGAAACTAATGAGTACTCTCAAACTCAATTGGAATGTTGCAATGCAATCTTTCCTGATTGTGTTGTTTCGGGAAAAGAACTAAAGGAAGCAATGCTAACTGTGAAATACACAGATAGAGAGTGTGTGGATAGAGCTTTAGATATTCTGGGAGTTTCTATTGAAACTTACCTGAAAGAGAAAACTCCATATATGACTACTGAGCAAGTAGAGTTTTTACGAGACAACGGATTTTACATTGGTGGACATTCTTTTGATCACTCTCCTTTAAACAAACTTACTTTCCAGGAACAGATAGAGCAAATGCTCGGTTCAACTGATTTCATTCAAAATAAATTTAACTTACCATATAGAATCGCATCAATTCCCCATACTGACAGAGGATTAGAAGGGCAGTTCTACCATGCGATACGTGATAGTCTTGATGTCCTATTTGGTGGACACGGCTTGATGCATATGCAAAACTACAACTATTACCGCAGAGTGAATCCTGAGCACAGCAAGAACATTAGATTCTTTCTTGAGAAGCAGTTTGGCATCAGGTTAGTTAAGAAGTATATGTAGGGCTTTAGTCGCTATTTAACTCTTTGACTTAAGTGCTCTATTGTAATACTCGGGAGTATTAAGGGAAAGATTTGGGAATTAGTTGGGACTAATTCGGGTCTTTGCCCGTGTGAGTCCCGAGAGAGTCCCGTGTAATTCCCGTGAATTATTATGGAGCAGTAAGGCTGAAATGAGACTTTTAAAGCTTAGTATTAAGAAGAATTATACATGATTGACTAATAACAGTTATTACATGCTAATCCCAACATTAAAAAAGACATTTGTAAATTGACATCCTTACTCTATATTTTCATTATATGATTTGAGGTGGTAAGTTTTGATTAATGAGACTAAGTTTACAATAATTATTATATTCCTAACTATTTGTAGTGCTCTGTTTTCGATAAGTGCACAAACGGGATTTAATCTATCAACAACTATTAATCTCAAAGAAAATCCGGATCAATTAAAGATGTTTGCAGATACAAAAACGCTTGATGAAGAGAAGATAAAGTATTACACAAAGCTACTTGGTTTGGAAACATTGTTCGAAGAGGATTCAATGTTTTGGGATATGTATCGCGATAGCTTTGAACTTGTTTCTAAGTACTATTATGATGATTTATACTGTGTTGAGCTTCCATATAGCATAACACTGCAAGTAAATGTTAGTACTTATGTAAAAAATAGTCAGTTTATGACCATTAAGATACCATTAGATATTGAGAGAAATAGAATTTTAAAGTCCGGATACAATAAGTTCCTATACTTATTTAAACCTTCAACCTACAGATTAAACAGAAATAAAGTGAGAGATGAATGAGCGAATTTAAGCTTGAATCTGCATATTCCCCAACAGGTGATCAACCAGAAGCCATTGCAGAATTAACAGAAGGGATTTTAACCGGTAGGAAACACCAGGTATTACTGGGCGCTACAGGTTCAGGAAAGACTTTTACAATTGCCAATGTGATTCAGAATGTTGATAAACCGACTCTGATCCTGTCTCATAATAAGACTTTGGCTGCTCAGTTGTATGGGGAGTTTAAGCAGCTATTCCCGAACAATGCGGTTGAGTTTTTCATCAGTTATTATGATTATTATCAACCGGAAGCATATCTTCCGGGAAGAGATATCTATATCGAGAAAGACGCATCCATCAATGAGCAAATAGAGATGCTTCGACTTAGAACTACGATGTCACTTATGGAAAGAAAAGATGTGATAGTCATAGCGAGTGTTTCGTGTATCTATGGTCTCGGTGTTCCAACAGAGTATCGTCAAGCATTCGTAGATCTAGAAGTAGGAGAGGAGATAGATAGGGATGAGTTATTAGAAAAGCTTGTTAACGCTCATTATGGTAGAAATGATATAGCTTTTCAAAGAGGTGCCTTCAGAGTAAAGGGCGATATTGTTGATATATATCCCGCCTATCTCGAGAACAGTATTAGAGTGGAGTTTTTTGGAGATGAGATAGTTAGCCTTAAACGCATAAACCCAATTGATAATAAGGTTATTGAAGTCGTAGATTCTTATCCTGTTTATCCCGCAAACCATTATGTTATGGGAAATGCTGGCTCAAGAGAAGCAATAATATCAATAGAAGGTGAACTCAAGGAAAGAGTTCAATTCTTTAATGATAGGGACATGTTTGTCGAAGCTCAGCGTGTTCATCAAAGGACTAAATACGATATCGAGATGCTTAGAGAGATTGGTTATTGCTCTGGGATTGAAAACTATGCCCGACATATTAGTGGTACAAGACCTGGTGCAACACCTTACTGTTTGATGGATTACTTTCCCGAAGACTTCTTGATGGTGATTGATGAATCTCATGTTACTACATCGCAGGTACGAGCCATGTATGCCGGTGATTACTCTAGAAAGAGAAACCTAATAGATTATGGCTTCAGGCTTCCCTCCGCTTTTGATAATAGGCCATTAAAGTTTGAAGAATTTGAGAGAAACTTACATCAGGTTGTCTATATGTCAGCAACTCCCGGAGACTATGAACTTGATAAAACCAAAGGTGAGATTGTAGAGCAGGTAATTAGACCGACAGGACTTGTAGATCCAGAAGTCGAGATTAGACCTGTGGATACGCAGGTAGACGATCTTCTTCACGAGATTAATTTAATGGTTAAGAAGAAGTATAAGACCCTGGTTACAACATTAACAAAGCGGATGTCAGAGGACCTTACAACATACCTTCAGAATGCAGGAGTTAAAGTTTCCTATCTGCATAGTGAGATTGATACGATCGGTAGAGCAAAAGTGATCCGTGACTTAAGACTCGGAGAGATAGATGTGATCGTAGGTGTTAACTTGCTTAGAGAAGGCTTGGATATGCCGGAAGTAGCCCTTGTTGCCATCCTTGATGCTGATAAGACAGGGTTTCTTCGTTCTACTCGGTCGATTATCCAGACTGCCGGTAGAGCTGCTCGTAATGTAGATGGTAAGGTTATCCTTTACGCAGATGTGCATACTAATGCTATCCAGACTGCTATGGGAGAGATGAACCGTAGGAGAGAAAAGCAGATAGCCTACAATGTAGCACATAATATCAAACCAACTACAGTTTACAAATCAATAGAGCAGATTATGCAATCAACCTCCGTTGCTGAGGGTTATTCTAAATACGGTGATGATAAAAAAGATAAGAAGAAACAAAAGCTAGGTATTGAAGACCTGAGTGATACTGAAGCTATCATCGACATGTTGACTCAGGAGATGAAAAAGGCTTCCGCTGCACTTGATTTTGAAACCGCAGCTTCATTAAGAGATAGGATATGGGAAGTTCAGAGTATGGAGTCACAAAAGAAGCAATTAAACATATCGAGACTCAGATAATCATGGAGAGACGCTATCCTCGAATTATTGTTTTAGATTTGAAAATGCTGAAGGTTGATGGGATGGAAGTCTTGAAGAGATTGAAAGAGAATGAGCAAACAAAAGAGATTCCTGTAGTTATATTATCATCTTCCACATTGGAATCAGATATGGAGACTTGTTATGCCTTAGGTGTAAATAGTTTTGTTTCTAAGCCTGTAAAAGTAGAGGAATACTTTGATACCTTAAAACATATTAGCAGTTATTGGCTTAAACACAATAAGACACTAATCCGTTAATTACTTAGAGACTCTTCCCTTTTTCGAAAAGCTAATTCTATTCTCAGTGCCTTTCAATAACCTATCGATATTGGACTTATGCCTGATAATGATAAATAGAACCATCAGCCCTAACAATATCAGTGTTGGGAGACTACCAAAGTCACTCTTAATATTCTGATATAAAACAATCCCAAAAGCAGTTAGCCCGGCTAAAATGGATCCCAAAGATACATAGCGAGTTAGAAGCACAATAATAAAGAAAACCAATATAGCAATTATTATTGATAATGGTGCTAAACTAAGAAATACTCCAGCTGTAGTTGCCACTCCCTTTCCACCTTTAAACTTCAAGAATACAGGGAAGATATGCCCAACAATTGCAATAACACCGATACTAACTATCGTAAGTTCATACATCATCCCACTTGATTCAGGTACGAGTAGTTTCGCAACAATCACTGCAAGTGCACCTTTCAACATGTCAAGAAGCATAACAACAACACCGGGACCTGTTCCTAATACTCTTAGAGTGTTCGTAGCTCCAGCGTTGCCACTACCATGCTCTCTGATATCAATTCCTCTGAGCTTCCCGGCTAAATAACTAAACGGAATACTTCCTAAAAAATAAGCAATACTAATACTCAACAGATACATCTTCTTCCTTCTTCCCTTTGAATATTAACTTGATAGTTGCACCTTTAAAACCAAAGGCTTCTCTGATCTGATTATGAAGATATCTCTTATACTCTTCTTTGATAATAGACACTTCATTACAGAAGAATATGAAAGTTGGTGGGTGGACACCGGCCTGTGTAATATAGAATATCTTGATTCTCTTACCTGTCTTATGTGATGGCTGATGTTTATAAACAACTTTCTGTAAGAATTCGTTGAGTTGTGAAGTTGGAATCCTCTTATTCGATTCATCCCTAACTTCGTTCACAACTTCCATAATTTTAGACATTCTCTGACCTGACAAAGCTGACACAAAGAGAATAGGGGCATAGTCAATAAAGGCAAGTTCATCCTTAATATGCTTAATAAAGCTTCCAACGGTTGTATTGTCTTTTATAGGTAAATCCCATTTATTAACAACAACGATAAGATCTTTATATCCTCTTCTCACATAAGATGCAATTCGTTGTTCTTGGTTGGAAATCTCATCAACAGCATCAATGACAAGAATCACTACATCTGCCCTATCTATTGCATCAATAGTACGCATTGTACTAAAATATTCAACCCCATATTTTACTTTGGATTTTCTTCGAAGCCCAGCTGTATCAACGAGGACATAATCTTCTCCATAATATTTAAGGACAGAATCTATTGAGTCTCTAGTTGTTCCTGGAATATCGGACACAATTAACTGTTCTACCCCAAGAAGGCTATTGGTAATAGATGATTTACCAACATTTGGCTTCCCAACTATAGCGATATGTAGTCTATCATCAGTACTAACAAAATCATCATCTATTGTATCAGGCATACGCTCCAGAAGTTCATCAAGGAAGTTACCTGTATTTCTACCTGAATTTGCTGCGATTGGCATTGGCTCACCAAAACCTAACTGCATGAAATCATAGATTTCCATCTCATCTTTCTCATTATCAACCTTGTTAACGACCAACATAACTCTTTCACTATGAGTTCTAAGAATTTTCCCTAGCATCATATCAAGGTCAGTAACTCCGGTCTTTGCTTCAACAACGAACAGTATCCAGTCAGCTTCATCAATTGCTAATTCCGCTTGTTGACGAATCAGGAAGTCCATTGGTTCATTAGAATCGACAACGATACCGCCAGTATCAATTACCATTAACCGTTTACCATTCCACTCTATATTCTCATACTTTCTATCACGGGTAATCCCAGGCTCAAAATCTATAATTGCCTTTCTCTTACGGCACAATCTATTGAATAGCGTTGATTTGCCAACATTAGGTCTACCAACAATAGCTACTACTTGTTTTCTCATTCTATTAATCCTATAAGTTACTTTTTTTCAAAATTTTACAGCTACCGAATCTGTCAAGATGTGCTTTCGACCTCTTTGAGTTTCGACCAGACATCTATCGCTCTCCGAAGATGTGGAATAACTATCGAACCACCGACAATAAGAGCAACATTCAGAGCTTCAATTAGTTCATCATCCGTAACACCCTCTTTGTAGCAGGTATCAAGATGGTAAGTGATACAGTCATCACAACGCAAAACTGCTGACGCTGTCAAGCCAAGTAGCTCTTTAACTTTGATGCTTAAAGCACCCTCTTTGTATGTGTTTGTATCAAGATTCAAAAATCTCTTGGTTGTAGTGTTTCCATATTCATCAAGTAGTTTGTTTAATCGGACTCTTTCCTCTCTAAACTCTTCAATCTTATCCATATCTAACTCCTGATTGCTGTTTCTTCAATTTGTTATTGACTACTAACCCTGTTATTTTTGTAAAGTGAAATATAACTGATTAATGAATGAAATTTGCATATTATATATAAAAAACATGGAGAACTAATGAAAAGAATAATTTTTACAGCTCTTTTACTAACTGTTTTACTTAGCTTATTCGCTGGTAACTCAGACTTAATAGAGCGAACAGAACGCTGGTATGAGTACAATCCAAACTCTCTACCCCACTGGATGACTCCTGATGAAATCCTGCGTAGCGATGAAATAGGTAGAAACTTCCAGGAAACAGCTCCTCCTGTAGGACCTGTCAGGGCTATATCTGAATTTGATCAGATGGATGGAGTTATGATCCGATGGCCTCTTGGAATTCCTGTTGCCTTAGTTGCAGCACTTTCTCAAGAGATTGAAGTTTTAACTGTTGTAACTTCAGGACAACAATCCAGTTGTAACAGCACCTTCCAAAATAATGGCGTCAACATGAGCAATATAACTTATATGAACGCTTCGACCGACTCTTACTGGTCACGCGATTTCGGCCCATGGTTCATTATGGATGGTAATGACGAATTGGGTGTAGTTGATTTTGTTTATAATCGTCCACGCCCGAATGATGACGAAATTCCTATCACCTATGCAAACACTTATGGTCTTAACCTCTTTGGAATGAATCTTGAACAGACAGGTGGGAACTATATGTGTGATGGACTCGGCACGGCAGCTCAGACACAGATTGCTTATACCGAGAATGGAAACAACCAGACCAATGTTAACAATCTGATGCAGAGTTATCTCGGTATTGAAAACTACTTTGTTATCGATGACCCCAACAATACTTACATCGATCATATTGACTGCTGGGGTAAATTCCTAGCTCCTGATAAAGTTTTAATTAGAAGCGTACCTACTTCTCATGCTCAATACGACGAGATTGAAGCTGTAGCAAACTTCTTCGCATCAGAAGACTGTGCTTGGGGCTATCCCTATGAGGTTGTAAGAGTTTATACTCCAGACAATCAACCTTATTCAAACTCTCTTATAATCAACAATCGTGTATTTGTTCCTGTTACCGGAAGCTCATGGGACGATGAGGCAATACAGTCCTATGTTGATGCAATGCCCGGGTATGATATTATCGAGATGCCAAACACTACTTCCGCTGCTTGGGAATCTACAGATGCACTTCATTGCAGAACCCATGAATTAGCAGATGAAGATATGCTCTATGTTGAACATATGCCGTTCCACGGTGAACTTCCTGCTGATCAGGATGTTATTTTTGAGGCATATATTTACCCCTATAGTGGTGACCCACTCTATGCCGATTCTCTCTATGTTGAATTGACTATAAACGATCAACCTGTGCGTGAACAACTACTACTTGCTAATACTACAGGGAATAGCTATGAAACAGCTCCATATACCCTTGTACCTGGTGCTGAGTATTCTTACTATATCCATGCTGCTGACCAATCGGGTCGTTCAACCGATCAACCAATTATGGGAGCATTAGACCCTCATCAATTTACAGTTGAAGCTGACGCAATTGCACCTGTTATTACTCATGAAGCAATTGTAGGTGGGTATGACACAATACTTCCTATACTTGTCGAAGCTAATATCACCGATAATTCCCAAGTTTTGAATGCTGAGATGGTTTATATGATCAACGATGGTCCTGAAGAATATCTTACTCTTATACCACAAGGTGGTGACCTCTTCTCAGCTGACTTCGATGTTCAAACAGCAGGAACACTTACAATAGAATATAAGATCTCTGCCACTGACGGTGTTAATGAATCCTTCTTCCCAAGTAACCGTTGGTATTCATTTACTCTAACTCCAACAGCTAATGAGAATGATATTCAACTCCCACTTGTTAACTCATTTGATAGTGTTTATCCAAGTCCTGTCGTATTTGGTAGCGATAATGTGACACTAAAGTACAGCTCAACCTCTACCCCATCTTTCA
>Ga0307990_1002860_pt1 | contig 13508 bp, 7 predicted proteins | sample EllFjometagen129_FD_203168 | JGI IMG/M metagenome (GOLD analysis project Ga0307990, IMG submission 203168) | Marine microbial communities from Ellis Fjord, Antarctic Ocean - #129 | ecosystem: Environmental > Aquatic > Marine > Unclassified | place: Southern Ocean | collected 2014-10-08
CTGTGTTTTTACCTCAGACAACAAACGCAGTAAAGAGATCTTTACACACGAGTTTGGTCATTCGTTTGCCGGCTTGGCAGATGAGTACGTCAGCGAAGATTACTTTCATGTCTATTATACACGTGGCATCGAACCGCTTGAGCCCAATATTACTGCCTATCTAAATCCTAAGCGGATCAAGTGGGACCACTTGTTAACTCCTGATCTTCCTATACCTACACCGGAAGAAGACCAGTATGACAACCTGATTGGCCTGTTTGAAGGGGCCGGTTATACCAAAACCGGGATGTACAGAGCCTGCCTGCATTGCGTCATGGGCGCGGGAGGCGTGAAATTCTGCCACGCCTGTCAGGCCGCCATAAAGAGGGTCATCATCGAGTATAGCAATTAATAGACTTGTTTTTGTATTAGTCGTTCTAAGTCAGTTGAACGCGTGTCTGTTGATCCAACTATCGCACATCAACTCAATCCAAAAGCGACTCGTCACTACGCACCTCGTAACGGAGAAATTCGGACCATGCAGCTTCCCCTGCCTTGGAAAAACCTGTAAGACTCACCCACAAGTTCGTAATTCCCGACCTCTATTTGTCCGATATAACCCTGTTACCGGCTTTTTTTCGCGCCGTACTGATCCCAGGAGCAGTGAAATATATAAAAACAATACTCTTCTAAGAATTAGGATTTGAGGCATGAATTTCAGATCAATAAAAACTAAGCTCGCTGTTGCCACAGGACTCTGTTTCTTTGTTATTGTGAGTACGTTGATCACGTACAGCAGTCTCACAATCAGGAATCATGCAGTCACAGAGGCCAAAGAGCGTTCCATGGACACGGCTCGGAATTACGGTCGTCAAATAAAGGCTGAGATGGAGCTGGCATTGAATACGGCACGTTCTCTGGCGCAGACCCTCTCGGCTGTCAAAGATGTGAATTCGCCTTTGGACATAGGTAGGGATCAGGTAAATAGTATCCTGTCAACCATGCTCCAGGAAAATCCATCGTTTCTCGCCACCTATACATTGTGGGAGCCCAACGCCTTTGACCAGATGGACGCCGCCTACGCCAATCAGCCCGGACATGACCAGACCGGACGTCTTATCTCCTGCTGGTCACGAGATCCAAACGGACCGGTTTTGACCCCCCTGGTGGACTATCAAACCATGGGCAAGGGTAATTACTACCAAGTTCCCAAGCGTCTTAAGAGTGAAGTCATTATTGATCCCTATACCCGCTCCGTGCAGGGCGAGGACGTGTATATCACATCCCTGGTGGTCCCCATTATGCGCGATGGCAAGTTTTATGGCGTAGCAGGCGTTGATATGCTGTTGAGCACGCTTCAAGAGACGATTGAGACAATCCATCTCTTTGACGAGGGGGCACAAGTGTGTATTTTCTCGCACAATGGGAAGATTGTTGCGGCATCAAACAACGCTGACCTGTTGGGTAAACACATCAGATTTCTCCATTCAGATTGGCATGAAGATCTCACTTGCATCATGAATGGCAGCAGTACATTTGAAGAGGATGAAGACGGATATGCCGTTTTTTCACCCATTAGTATTGGCAGAACAAGTACCCCCTGGTCTGCTAATGTCAACATCCCATGTGCCGCCATCGTGGCTGATGCCACGCGTCAGATGTGGTTTAGCATCCAGATAGGCATTATCATATGCGTGTTTTCTCTGCTTATCATATACAAGCTTATTGACCGCATTGTGGCACCTCTAAGCGGTTTAACCGAGATCGCAGAAAAAATGGCTCGCGGCGACCTGAACTGGAAAAAAGTAGAAACCGCAGACGATGAAATAGGGCAAGTCAATCTGGCGTTTGAGGAAGTGGCTCACTCTCTGCATGTGATCACCACCATTTGTGAGGCAGTGGCCCTAGGAGATTTTTCTCAATCAACCCAGGTCAGGAGTAACGATGATGTCCTTTGTATGTCCATCAATCAAATGGGAGAGACTCTCAGGGGCGTTGTGAGTCAGGCCAATGCTATTGCTCAGGGAGACTATTCGTCCGAAATAAAGCCTCGTTCAGAAGTAGATGAACTAGGCATAGCCTTAGCCAACATGACGCAGCAGTTGCGTGATACGGTTGCCGAAAACCAGCGTGAAAATTGGCTCAAAACCGGCCAAAGCGTTTTGCACGATAAGATGCGTGGTGAGCAATCGACTGTTGATTTGGCCCAAAACATCATCACTCAACTGGCTTCCTGTCTGGATGCCCAGATAGGGGCCATCTTCCTGGCTGAGGAAGATGAAACCCTGAGACTCGTTAGCAGTTATGCCTACACGCGTCGAAAAGGCATGACAAATGAAATTAAGCCCGGTCAGGGCCTGGTAGGCCAAGCCCTCCTGGAAAAGAAACCCATCATCCTGACGAATGTGCCTGATGATTATATTGCTGTCCAGTCCGGCGTGGGACAAGCGGTTCCCCAAAACATATTGGTCTTGCCATTTCTCCATGAGCAAAAAGCCATAGGCGTAATTGAACTGGGTTCATTCCATGAATTCACGCCCATGCAAATAGAATTGCTGGAAAAGGTCTCTGATAATATTGCCATTTCAGTGAATGCGGCACAGTCTAGGAGCAAGATGTCGGAACTGTTGAAAAAGACTCAGAGCCAATCCGAGGCCCTGCAAAACCAACAGGAAGAATTGCGTGCCACAAATGAGGAACTGGAAGAGCAAACACAGCAGCTAAAGAGCTCGGAAGAGTTGCTAAAATCTCAGCAGAAAGAGCTGGAATTCTCAAATGCACAATTAGAAGAGAAGACTTCGGTACTGGAAGAGCAGAAGCAGGATATTGAGAATTCATGGAAGGAAATCCAGACCAAATCACGAGAGTTGGAGAAGGCCAATCAATACAAATCCGAGTTCCTGTCCAATATGTCTCACGAGCTAAGAACCCCATTGAACAGCCTGCTGATCCTGGCCAAACTACTCACGGAAAACAGCGACGGGAATCTAACCGATGATCAGCTCGAGTCCAGTAGGATGATCTACGAGGGAGGTCAGGAACTGCTGTCTCTAATCAATGAAATACTTGATATGGCCAAGATTGAAGCCGGCAAAATGGAAATCAGTTTTGAGAAGGTTTCCCTGCCACGGTTGGCTGAGAATCTGAAGCATGAATTCACTCCATTGGCCAAGAAGAACGCTCTGGACTTCCAAGTTGAGGTTGAGAAAGACGCGTCTATTAGCATCAAAACAGACCAGAAGCGAGCCAAACAGATATTGAAGAATCTTCTGTCAAATGCTTTTAAATTCACGTCCAAAGGTCAGGTCGCCATAAAGATTAGCAGGCCAGCGCAAACCGTCGATTTGTCACGCAGTCATCTGGATCACAACAAGGCCGTGGCCATTGCCGTTTCAGATACCGGCATTGGTATTGCAGAGGCAAAGCAGAAGATGATCTTCTCGGCCTTTCAACAGGCAGATGGCGACATTGACCGACAATTTGGCGGTACCGGCCTGGGCCTCTCCATTTCACTGCATCTGACAAGACTCCTAGGCGGAGAAATACAGCTCCAAAGCCAGGAGGGTCAGGGCAGCACATTTGCCCTGTATCTGCCAGAAACCATGGGGCCAGTAGAGTTCGCAGATCAGACTGATGCGGCGTCAAACGCTACGCCAGAGTGCGATGTTCAATACAATATAGAACTGGACTCTGAACCCCAAATCATTGAGCCAGCCGTTGAAAACAGCATACAAAATACGGCTGTCCAGGTTTTCCCTGACGACCGAAGCAAAATCACTGCCAATGACAAGGTGATCTTGATCATCGAAGATGACGAGAGATTTGCGAAGATCCTCAAGGGTATCTCGCACGAAAAGGGTTTTAAGTGTGTGATCGAAGGTCACGGGGAAGCCGGCTTAACAAGTGCCGTACAGAATCAACCCCAGGCCATTTTACTGGATGTGGGACTGCCGGACATGGACGGATTCAAGGTCATTAATGGCCTCAAGGAAAATCCTGCAACACGACATATACCTGTACATTTCATTTCGGGTCAGGATGAAACTCAGAATTCAACCAAGGCCATGAATATGGGGGCTATTGGCTATCTTACCAAACCTGCCACCAAAGAACAGTTGAGTCAGGTGTTCAGCGGTATCCAGTCATTCATCAGCGCGGACATCAAAAAACTACTGGTGGCTGAAGATGATGTTAAGACCAGACAAAGCATTGTCAAGCTGATTGGAAACAGTGACGTGGATATCTCTGCCGTGGGTACAGGCAAAGAGGCGTATGACCTCTTAAAAACGGAGAAATTTGACTGTATGGTCCTTGATCTTGGCTTGCCGGATATCTCAGGCGCCACCCTGCTGGAGCAAATCGCAAACGATGATGACATTATTGCGTCTCCCCCCATCGTGATCTATTCGGGCAAAGATCTGTCCCGCTCAGAAGCTCTGGAACTCAGAAAATACTCAAGCAGTATTATCCTGAAGGGTGCACACTCACCAGAGAGACTCCTGGATGAAACTTCCCTGTTCCTTCACCGGATTGAGACATCGTTGCCTCAGGAACAACAACGCATGATTCGGATGGCTCACGAAAAAGAAACGGTTTTGTGCGGTAAGAAAGTGCTCATTGTAGATGATGACATACGCAATATTTTTGCCCTGTCTCATGCCTTAAAAGCCAAGAAGATGACTGTCATTAGAGCGGAGAATGGCCAGAAAGCCCTGGAGATGCTCGATATTCATCCTGATATTGACGTTGTGCTGATGGACATCATGATGCCTGTTATGGATGGTTACGAGGCCATGCGAAAGATCAGAGAGCAGAAAAAACATTGGAAATTGCCGATTCTCGCTTTGACAGCCAAAGCCATGAAAGGTGACCGCAAGAAATGTATCGAAGCAGGGGCAAATGATTACTTGGCCAAGCCGGTCGATCTTGACAAGGTCATGTCCATGCTGCGTGTATGGCTGTATATATGATCGGATAAAATCTCAATACTATGACGACGCAACAAATAGAAATTCGTCTCCTGTTAGATGCCATACACATGATGTATGGATCAGAACATCCCTGAAGAAAAATGCCTCTGACATTTCCCCAAGTGCCGATCTTAGATGTGCCTATTTGCAATACCTGGTTTAACGTTCTACGCACTTAGGAGTTTGGACCCTCAGATAATGCAAATGCAACCGCAAATACGGCTATGGGGTGCGGCTGGCATATCATGGTATCACGCTTGGGAAACTAGCGTCGAGCACCCTCTGGCACCCATACAGGAAAGACGATTATTGCCCATATGCGTCCACCTTGCTGGGTGTTATTGTGTTTTCAGATTCCAACCATTCCCGTGCTTGGTCAAAGCTTTCGAATGACCTGATATTAGCCCCACGATTTGCAGCAACAGTACCGATAAACCTCGCATCCGTATCGTCAGAGTCACACACAAAAGCAATCTGGAAGCCACGTGTAGTCTCCGGCATTGTTGCACCGTAATGAAAATTCTCGATGGTGTCTGAAAAAGATTCCTGCCCCCTCATGTCCACGAGTATTTTGCTGATACTTTTTTCCTGGCAGAACTGGAGCGTATGCCTTCGATTCCGCGATCTGTCTTCAACGGTTATTGGCCCAGAGGAGGTAGAGAGAACAACACCCTTACCTGGAAGAACACTTAACTCACAAATCATTTTCAAACCTCATCTATCTAAAACAGGGCATAACATGTTCTTTCCTGAATCAAACCTCACCAATTATTTGGCGCACGAGGATTGAAAAAGTTGATGAAGAATTTTTCAGTTTTTGTTATTTTTATGTCACAATGATAGGACCTCTCTAAAAGGGTGAAGAACAAAAAAGGTTTGTAGCATGCAAGGTAAGGCAGGAACCATTGACAGAAAAACTCTTAAACCACTGCGTACAAATTACTTAAAGTTTGCGGTGATGGGTTTTGCCTGCAGAAGTTCAGGCTTGTAGAACAAGAGCCTCTAGACTATAATAAAGTTGCTATCGACACGTAAATCTGATGAAAACCGTGACTCTCTCGGGAAAATATGACAAGAAACATTGCTATCTTCTCCGTTGTCGGTCCTATTATTTTATGCGGGATCTGGTTTGTGTCCTGTGTGCCTGAAAAGATCACAAAATGTACACGGACCGGTCATGAACCCAACATTGCCCCTGACTACACAGGTCTTACCATTCCAGCGAATGTCTCTCCTTTAAATTTCCGAGTGCTGGAAAAAGGAAAGACTTATTGTGTTAAAATTCATTCGCATCAGGGGACGCCCATTGAAGTCTTCAGCAAAACCAGCCAAATACGCATTCCTCTTCGCAAATGGCGTGCCCTGCTCGCGGCCAATCCTGGCCGTGAGATGTCCTTGAATGTCTATGTTAAGGATGAAAATGGCCAGTGGCAACAATTCAATCCTATCGTCAATACGATTGCTCCAGAGACGATTGATGATACGCTGGTGTATCGATTCATGAAACCCATCTACAATGCCTGGAAAGACATGGGAATCTATCAGCGAACTCTGACAAACTTTGACGTCTCGTCAGTCATACATGGGCGTTCTCTTGGCGAAGGATGTGTAAACTGTCACAGCTTTGCTGGCAGCACATCAGATACCACGACCATTGGCCTACGCAGCCCGATTTACGGGAGTCACACGCTCCTTGCACGGAACGGTTCTGTCGACAAAATCAATGCCAAATGGGGCTACACAGCCTGGCACCCCAGCGGGCAAATGGCCGTGTACTCAGTCAACAAAGTACGTCAGTTTTTCCATGTGGGCGGTATGGAGGTTCGTGATGTGGTTGACCTCGATTCCGCCCTGGCTTGTTATTATATGGATGACAAAAAAATCGTCTGCCCTTCGGAACTGTCGGACAAGAAACGATTGGAGACCTATCCTACATGGTCTCCTGACGGACGTTATCTTTATTTTTGCAGCGGTCCCATTCTCTGGCAGACTCAGGATGCTATCCCGCCAGAGAACTACGACAAGCTCAAATATGATCTGCGGCGTGTCGCCTACGATGTGGATACAGATCAGTGGGGCAAGGTCGAAACGGTTCTTGCCGCTTCGGAAACGGGGTTGAGCATCCTGTTGCCACGGATTTCACCGGACGGGCGATTTCTCCTGTTCAGCATGTGCAAATACGGTTGTTTTCCGGTGTATCAGCCCAGTAGTGACCTCTATCTCATGGATCTATCGACAAGACAGTATCGCAGACTGGCCATCAATAGTCCTGCTTCGGAATCGTGGCACAGTTGGTCCAGCAACAGCCGGTGGATCGCATTTAGCAGCAAACGTCAGGGGGCGCCTTAACCAGGACGTATTTCAGCTACATGGATAAAACGGGGCAGTTCTCAAAACCCTTTGTGCTACCTCAAAAGAATCCAACCCACTACGATTCACTATTGATGACCTACAGTGTTCCCGAGCTGATCCAAGGCGGTGTCAAGGTACAAAAATCCTTATTGGCCCGAATGGCTCGTGCAGAACCCACCGAGCTTGTGGAAAATGCTATGACAGGGGCCACACCCAAGGCCAGTTCGCCAGCACCGTGGCGGGAACGTGAATAACCTATTGACAAAGCGGTTCCGTGCGTTCATTAGGAGACAAAACGACGTGCTGAATAGAATTAAGCAACTTCCCCACAACCTGGCATTGTTTATACTCGGAACGCTCTATGTCTGGCTCCTTGTTGAGCCGCGTCTGATCTATGCCTGCTTTGGTATCATTTTGAAAGACGCGCCCAGATTTGTTTTGGGCTGGCCGTTTCTAAAAGATGTGATGAGTCTACCCGGTGGATTTATCATGTATATTTCAGGTTTTCTTTCTCAAGGCTATTATGTCTCATGGTTAGGAGCGGTCATTCTTGTACTGTGTACTTTATTGCTATGTGAAATCTTTCGCCGTCATCTGATTATCACAGGATGCCTGCATACCACCCTCTTGACGTCTGTCCCGGCAATCCTGTTGGTTCTGATTTGCAGCCGCTACAAACATGCATTACCTGCCTGCCTAACAGTGTCTCTGGGATTGCTTTGGTCCCTTTTCTTTGAGGCATTACCCGTACGACGCTGGCCACGTCGGGCACTTGTGTACTGCCTGATGGCATCCCTTATCTTCTGGCTGGCAGGCGCAGGGGGACTGTTGCTGTTCTTAAGTATGACAACCCTCTACGGCATTTTTTTCCATAAGACTCTGGGATTTTCACTATTCGTTCCGCTGGTCAGTGTGGGCATGGTGTGGTGCCTTGCTCAGTACATGTTCTTAATTCCCCCCGCCGAGGCATTTCTCAGTTTAACGCCAGCCTCCCAAATTATAACCACGGGTATGAAAACGTTTTCCAGGATACTGATCCTCATCCTGTACGGCTATGTGCCGTTAAGTATCGCGTCTTTGATCCTCGGAAAAACGATATTCAACAGAGTCAGGAAAAATTGGAAGGCACCGTTAAAAGTCGCCAAGGGAAAAGAAGCCTCTGTCGTCTCCAAACAGAAGAGCCGGGCTCTTGCCCTACTAAAGAGTGTCATCGTTTTTTCTGTGCCCACCGTTATTGTCATCGTGGGGCTTTACTTCAGTCATGATCCGATGGAAAAATCATCTATCCTGGCCCACAATTATTTTCTCCACAAACAATGGGACAAGATCCTGAAACTCAGTGACAGCCTGCCCAAGGGGAAAAGCAACGCCTGCATGAATCATGATGTCATTCGTGCTCTGTATCATACAGACAGACTGCCTCGTGATATGTTTCATTTTCCCCAGACACAGCAGGGCCTTCTTTTCACTCAGGAGAAGATGTCCTCTCTGGCCCAATTCAAATTATGTGATACCTTTATGGAACTTGGCCATGTCAACATGGCTGAGAAACTGGCCTCGGAAATCCTGGCCGTGCGTGAGCATTTGGGATTGATTATAGAGAAAATCGCCTGGATCAACATCATTAAGGGACAACATCGCACGGCTCGGACGTACCTCAATGCCCTCAAACAAGACCTCATCTATGGCAGGAATGCCCGCTCCCTGCTCAGCACCATGGACAACATGAAACCGGACCAGGCCGCCTATGTAAACCGCATCAATTCCTATCTTCATGAAGAGGGACACCCAGGTACAGGGGAAGATTCTGTGGAGCAAATCTTGACAGGTTTACTCGTGCAGAATCCCCAAAACAAGATGGCGTTCGAGTATCTGATGGCGAGTTATTTGCTAACCGGTAAGGTAAATAAGATTGCGGGAAATGTCACACGGATGTCTGATCTCGGCTACAAAACAATCCCCGTACTCTATGAAGAAGCCATCCTGATCTATGTCGGCTCTGTGGCGAAGGATCACAGGGCCAAACTACCCAGATTCAAGATTAGTCCAGAAACCATAAAACGCTATCAAGCGTTTATAAGCATCAGAAATACCCTAAAGCCTCACAATAGACAGGCCGTGCTACAGCGTTTGATCCGTGAGTTTGGGAGCAGCTATTTCTTTTATTTTACTTTTGGATGCGTTGGTTTGGTATAATCTTTAATCGGATATCTGCAAGTGGCCGATTCACCCAACCGCAATGAACCAGGCACCGGCGAAGTCAATTACACGGAGGTATTCAAAGCGATCAAGGAGATTGGCTATACGCGTCCTGTGGGCCTTGAATGCAGTCCTCAGGGTGGAAATGTGGTCAGGGCAGCACAAAGGATCTATGCCGCTGACACCTGGTAGCAAACTCAAAGATACCATGTTCACAAAAGCATCATCCACAGAAGCCATCTCAGACCTGTTTTGAGGTGGCTTCTGGACTTTTTACCAGAATAGGGGTAATCGTTAACCAAGTTTTTAACAAAGCCCTCGAATCAAACCAGACGAACACTAAGGGGCCAAACGACCTCACGAATGCCTTCCAGGCTTCCTGTAAAAATTCCGTCCTACGCAAACGCTACAAACCTTCTGACGAGCAGGCTTGTGGGTTCCCTCATGATCTGTACCGCCTTGGGGCAGCCACAAGGCCAGCTAGGATAAAATCCACCCGTAAAAAGCTGAAGAAACTTTTCTGAAACCGCTTAGGGCTTCTTTCTCTCGCGTGCCAGCTGAGAAGGAGAGGCACGCAAGGACTTGACTCTAGGCAAATGCAGTCCATACTTCATGGCCAGGGCACGCAGCAGCAAGGTCACGGAAATCGTACAGAGCATTCGAAAACCATTGCTCATATCGATCCACCCCAGGAATACAAAACTAATCCCGCCACACAGTGCAGCAGTGGCGTAAAAATCAGTCTTTAATACGGAGGGAATTTCCATCACAAGAAGATCCCTGATCACCCCACCTCCACAGGATGTTATCACGGCCATCAGAATGATCGTCATGGGAATCGCATTGCATTTCTCAGCCTGGGCTGCTCCGATGGCCGCAAAGACCCCAAGCCCGATGGCATCGGCCACCATCACATAGTCCCATCCTTTGGCAATCATGGGGGCCGCCCAAAAAACAGCCATACCGCCCGCAACACAAACCAAAAAATACGTATGATCAACCAACGCCATGGGCGGTATCGACCCGAGGAGCACGTCCCTCATGATACCGCCGGCAATACCAGTCACCACTGCAAGCACAAGGACGCCGAGCAGATCAAGTTCGTACTTCACCCCGCGAAAGGCACCGGATATGGCAAAGGCCAATGTACCGCAAATATCAAGGATATGAATCATGATTCTCTTAGCGATGCCACTCTGGGGCAAAGAAGCTAATCGCTTCTTCAAATTCTGGCTTGCGACGAAAATCCATGGGTTTGTACTCTGGATTCTTGGGGTCAGCGTTTACCCACTTGGCATGATGTCGGCCATAATACGTCCCATAGAACTGATAGTTGCTATCTGCCCAACGGTTCACAATCATCATTTCCATCTTGGTTAACATTTTCGAATGGTCATCCTGGGCATTCTTTGGATGCGTGGACTGGCTGAGTATATTGATCAGCGGACTCTGATAACTGCCCAGACTTTTGGGTGGGAGAAAGGCCCCATTGTAATTGCCTTGATCGCCCTTCTTGAATGAGGTGAATTCAGAGATCAAAGGCCCCGCCAATTGCTTGCTGCCAAGCTGTTCATACGACGTGTTGTAATAGACGGTAAGATCTGCCGTCAGTTTAAGCCCCCCGTCTGGGTCGGTGTTGCCGTGACATGAAACACATTTGGCGTCCAAGATCGGCTGGATATCGGTGGGATAATGAATCACCTGTTGAGCCAGACCATCGCCCCCGTTTTTCACCAGGTCACAGGGCTGGGGCTGGGGCACACTGGGATCTCTGGCCAGCGCTAGGGTAATTTGTGTCTTTTGGGGATGTGATGTCCCGCCATCCTGCGCATGACATCCCACACAAGACCGCACTTCGCCTGCCTGATAATTCACGTACGTTCTTTCTCGCTGAAGCTCTCGAAAGTCCTTGTCCAGGGCCTGGAAGAATATATTACGCTTGGCCGGCACAGTAAAATAGGCCGAACCATCCTCTTCCACTGGTACAACGCCCCACTGCGCGCGAGGCCACAATGCCCCTTTCCAGCTGGAACTGCTTGCCCCAGAACTCCACCGACGTCCCGTGTCCCAGTAACGCGGTATGGCTTCGTTAATGCGCAACCACTTGACTTCGCCTTGCTTCACCCCCTCGAGCCCCTCGTACACATGGGTCACAATGCACAGAGCTTCGTCTTTGACCGCATAGGTTGGATTCCGCGGCAAATAGGTTTTGGGCGGTACTTTTCGAGCCACCATAGGTGTAGGATGCCAGCAGGATAGGGTTTCATCCTTGTGTACAAACTGATGATTACCCTGGATGTCAATGAGGTACAGAGAGTAAGCATTACCCACATTTTTGTAATGATCCTCGGGATTGACTTTGTACGAAACCAGGAACGTGCTCTCATTCACCGGATAGGGATGCGTATAGAGATGGCCACTCTGTCCGTTCCTGTCATGCACATACCCACCTGACTCTTTGCGAAAATGCCAGCCCGGCTCAGTGCGTCTTTCAATAAACACGGCGGGCGTAATATTGTTTACAGGATACCGATCGTCCCCCTGGACATAATCCGCTTCATCCGGATCAGGCCCACGACAACGGTCACCCCGCTGGAAATCGATCACCATAATGGCACCCAGGCACCCGCCTTGAGGATAGTGACACGTGCCCACACACACCACCTTGTGATCGCTGCCTGGAATGGCCTGGGGATACATGTACACGGTGGTGGTATCATCGGCCAAACCGTAGAGTTCCTGCGACCGGGTGCCATCCGGATTCATCGACCAGATTGTTTTACAAACGCGTGCGCCTTTGTCCACATACTCCCAGCGGTGATACATCACACGACCATCATCCAAAACCACTGGGCAAAATTCACTCACTAGGCTACTGGAGAGTTGCTGAATATAGCCCCCGTCGCCATCCATCCGATGCAAGCTGGGCGCCACCAACGCCGCAGAACCACCACACAGCACCGTGTGTTCGCAACGAGTTGACGAGAAAATGAGGTTTCCATCTGGCAGATAGCATGGATGAATATCATCGGTGTGCCAGGTTTTTCCCCAGCGTGCCACTTGCTGGGTTTCATCAGCCGCTGGAAACGACAACTGGCGTAATCCCGTACCGTCGGTATTCACTTCCCAGATACGAAATCCGGATTTGGTATCTTGCCTGAAATCAAAAACAACCTTCTTGGCATCAAAGGAAAGACTGGTTTTGCCAATAAATCCCTTGCCGCCCGGCAATTGAACTGCAGTAACCACAGGCCGTTCTTCTTTTGTCAGCAGGTTGACAATGTAAATACCATTGTTCGCGTGAAAACGATCAGAGCTCGTTCCGTTGTTAATATCCGTGTAGTAATGATTAGAGGAATAGGGCTTCCTCTTTACGAACATGACGTCATCAAATGCCAGCCCATTAAGATCGGCAGTCATCGACTCCGAGCTTCGTTCCATATTGGGGGTTTCTTGGGCATTTGCTATACCATGGCTCCCCAAAACACAGACCCACAGGCAATTCAAAGTTAGTGCCAAAACAGACGTGTAAACTTTGGTATTTCGCATAAAACGCCCAACCTTACTCAATAAAGTACCAGACCTTCACGTTCATAAAACTTCAATCCAAAGGTAAAAAAACGACCCTTTTTAGTAGCCAGAAGTATACCATGCCCATTTGCAGGCTTCAATTAAATACAAGAATACAGATTAACAAGGCATGAAGCCCCTATACAGGACCACTCTCGCACGATAGAATCATTCTTTTGCCTTGCCCATTCAGCCAAAGTAAAGGAAACATCGCATGAAACTGTACTCAACACTTGGCTTCTGTGGCCTGTGAGAACGCTCATTCAGGAAACAGTCACAACCCACGAGGGATTCGAGGTACTGGATGCCCATACCGCTGTCACACGTGCCTTGGTTGAGAAGCAATAACCAGAAACTATCAGGAAATTTACGTTTCGAGGAGTGCAATTGTATGAATCAAATGTTGTCAAGTCGTAAAAGCATCAAAAAAAGGATCTT
>Ga0307990_1002863_pt1 | contig 13500 bp, 6 predicted proteins | sample EllFjometagen129_FD_203168 | JGI IMG/M metagenome (GOLD analysis project Ga0307990, IMG submission 203168) | Marine microbial communities from Ellis Fjord, Antarctic Ocean - #129 | ecosystem: Environmental > Aquatic > Marine > Unclassified | place: Southern Ocean | collected 2014-10-08
AGGTTTCAGCTCTCCTACTTTATAAAGCACGCGCTGCCACCATTCACCAAATTTCAGTTTATGCTGAGCAGACCAGGAAACAGCTACAGAAAGACCATCCACCTGATAATAATTCCAGCCGGGTAATATCTTATTTTCATCCAGCTTAAACCAGTTATGGTTTTTCTCTTGATCGGTCATTTTCAGCATTTTGCCATCATACACAGCATGGGTAGAAGCAGAATTATAGCAGGTTTCCAGATACTGCAAATCAATGCTTTTATCGCTGATATTCTCGATTTCAAAGTTATGCTCTACAATGTTATTATACTTCATTTTGAAGATATTGCCCAGACACATCTGACCATTTTTACTGGTATAACACAGTTTCATGAGCACGCCATCAACCAAGTTTTCAAAATCGACATTATCGGGAACTGCATAGTTGAATTCCTTGTCATAAGGTTTACTGAGTTTGGGAACTTTCATAAACATCCAGTAATCAGTGCTCAGCACATTTATCGATAGCACGTTGCTACTGCCCTGACGGATATGGCTAAGCAGGAGCGATCCTTTTTGCATGAACCAGTAGTCCTTCCCTTCACCATAAATGATAGAATCCAGTTCCGGGACAGCTAACCTTAATCTTTTATTAAAAGATACATCCTCAGTATCACTGGCAACTTTTACCTTAATTCGCTGATCATAGAAACAGCCCTTTTTCAGCTTTGCGCTCAACTTGATGGTTCTGGTTTCCAAAGGTTGCAAATCCGTGCTAACCTCTTTATTTCCAAAATGCAAAGACTCTGAGTCAATCAGGTCAGTAGAAATTTTTCTTACTTCTTTCAGATTGTTTTTCAATTGCAGATATACGTCAATTATACCGGGACGATACATCCTGTTCATTTCAGCTTTCAAATTAACCTTAACCGGAGCTTGAGGTTTTAGACCCAGCTTAAGAGGAAGATGTTTGCCATTAATCTTCAGATTGGCAATCACAGCAGGGCTTTCATGATCCTTTTTCTCAAAATCATCTATAACATCTATCATGAAAGTTTCTGTTCTACAGCCCGTTAAAGAAATTATTCTTTTTTCAGAAGCTGTTATATCTGCTTCACCGGCAATATCCATCTCTATATTCAAGGGCTCTGCCAGATTGTTTTTCATTTCCAGACGCACTTCCGCCTTGCCGTAAAACACCTTGCAGTTATCGGCATGCAGTTTCAGTTCAAAATCATTACAGCGGATTTGGCTTAATCCTTTGGCATCTACATTAATAACCGCTTCCAGGTATCTATCATCTTTCTTCCAGCAATAATGGAAATACTCAAAACCGTTTTCCATTTTACCGTCTGGCTCCAGAGCCAGATCACAATCAAAATCATTATACCAGTCTAATTGAGCAAAATAAAGCTGCAATAGCTCCAGATTAAGCAATAATGGCAGATAATTCATCATATACATGGAAGAATTATTGGTTTGCCAGCAAAACCCGGTTTTTTTGTATAAAGGTACAGCTTTAGTATTTCCACTCCAGGAATGGAGGTCAAGTCGGACGTACCCTTCATTAAAGGTTTTCTCAAGTGATTTCAATAATAAGGCTTTGCCATATTTTCTGCCCCAATATTCTGGTATCACATTTAAAAGAGAGATGTAAACAGCTTTTTTATCTCTGTATTCTTCCAGCTTGCAGTAGCCTATCACCTTTTCATGCTCATCTATAACCAGATATAATGCAATACTATCAGCTGTAGTTTCTTCATTGAGCACCTGTTGTTCTGTCATATCCCACATATCACCGTTCCAGCCTTCGGCACTGGCATTCCACATATCCGCAACGGAAGCAGCAAATTTAGGTTCAAATTCTACAATTTGTGCTCCTTCCAGTTTTATTTGTTCTATCTTCATGTTCAATTTCCTTTTGCTTCTGCCCGATCATTATATATGATAAAGGCAATTTCATACCCCTCTGTTCCAGCCACTCAAATCCAAAGGAAATATCTTTTTCGTATTCTCCCATAAATTTAATCGTTATCTGATTAGCGATCATAGCCATCATTATCTCAGAGAGAGTATAGGTAAATTCATAATGCACAGGTGCATCATATTCAGCACCACCATAATAATCCATGCCATCACTCCATTCCCATGCTTCAGGATGAAAATAGGGATCGACGATCTCTACTTTTGTATCAGCATCACCTTCCCAGGGAAGTATATTGGTAAATGGGTGAGAATCATAAATAAAGAATTTTCCGCCCGGCTTCAATAATCTGTTTACTAAGGCAAAGAAACGCTTTATATCTGGTAACCAGACTAAACCGCCTATGGTCATATAAACCAGATCAAAGCAGCCAGTATATTCATCTCCCAGGTCATAGACATCACTGCAAAGATATTCCACTGCAATATTGCATACTGAAGCCCGTTCTTTTGCTCCCTTTATAGCAGCATCACTAATATCTACTTCCAGGCAATAATCTGCACCCAGATTTTTAAGCGAGAGCAGTTCTCTGCCATTATTGCAGCAAAGATGAATTATCTTCTTTTCTGCAATTCCCAACTCCTTAAGCTTACCCAGCTCAGGTTCCTGCTGTATAATATAACCTGGCTGCCTGAAATTCCTGTCCCATTCATCTTTTTTTGCCGTCTGGTGATAGGGCATCACAGCATTCCAGGCTATCCTGTTCTTTTCTGTGATCTCTTTCAGGTTCATTTCATCTTATCCAACTCTTCCAATGGTTCATTCAGCTCTTCCGTACCAGCTACCACAAAACGTCCATCTCTGATAATATCAAAGCGTTCTCCACTTTCGGTAACGGCTGTAATGTATGCCAGTTCTTCATAAGGAAGTGTGATATCAGTATGCTTATTAGTATATGCCTTATCCATATCTGTCTTTCTGAGAATACTTACATCATTATCCCTGGCTATGATTTCTTTACCATCGGGATTATAAACCGGCTTATCTTCTTCCCAACTGAAACAGGTGTCTCCTATGGCAAAATGAGGTCCCATCTTCTCGATTATCAACACCGGCATCTGAGGTAAGATATTAAATTTCTTTGCCATTAGATAAGCAAGTGTATTAGTTCCTATGGCAAATTCACCTAAAGGCAATTTTACATGCGGAAGAAAAAGACTTTCAAATACATATTTATGGTTCTTCTCGGCATCTTCATAGTTTGTGCAGCTATATTCAGTGGCAAAACCGTCTTCAAAGATCAGCTTCAAGTTATCATAATGCAAATCTTCCAGATAGATATCCGTTACATGCAGCACTCCATTAGTACCCTTTAGTTGTGGAGAAGTAAATACCTCACCTACTGGGATATTCACATCTGCTCCACAATTGCAAAAGTTACTTTGCTTCTCTGGAATTAGCAGTTTCTGCATCTGCACTCTGATATCGGTCAGGTTTGCACCTTTACCTTTCACTTCCACATAATCAGCTTTATCCAGCACATCAATGATCTTCTGCTGGATAGTCTCCCAATGTTCAGACTCAAGCATATTGATCTCTGCCGTGTTTTCAAATATCTCTGTGAACTGGTTTCCAATCTCTGGTACTGGAAAGCCGATAATGCAAAAACTGGTCTCTGAACGCGGAGCATATTTATCCATTATCTGGCTTCTATTCATGCCTAACCTTTTCATTAGCTGCTGCTGTTCTGGATCAAGTTTCAAGCATTCATCCTTCTGTTCCGGTGAGAATAGTTTTTCACCAAATCTATCAAAATATATTCCTCCAGAATACCCTTTCAGCAAATCTGCTGTTCTGGAACTTGCCTCAGTAAATATACTGATAGATTGGTCAACTATCTCCTTATTAAGATAAATGGCACTATCCCAGCGGTGATCATAATTGTATTGAGGATTCACCTTTGTGCTGCCAACATAAGAGATTAAGGCTGAGAATCCGAATCCTTTCAGCATACGTATTACCTTGCGAACTATTTGTTCCTGCCCGATATTATACATGACAGCTACTGTATCTTTGATGCTGTAATCTTTATTATCACTCTTAAAACCTCTGATATAAGCATCCACCAACGTTCTGGCAAGTTTGGTTAATTTGTCATCAGGATAATTGTTCAAGAATTTCGCAGTTTCGATTTCATTCGGTCCTATATAATGTAAATACTGGTAAAGGTAGCGAAGATCATCCAAATCTGACATCTCCACGATTTCCAGATATGCTCTTTGATCAGGAGAATACTGCCTTACCTGCTGATACTCTGATCTATCATCATCTCTGCGCATCATCGTCTCATTTATGATCTCTTTCCAGACATCCGGTTCCCGTTTTGCTTTATACAATTTTATCAGCATACTGCCAATCAGGGTTATCTCAAAATGCTGATTTTCTACTGCTTTGTGATACAAGGGCTGGATCATTGCCGTTACTCCAGCAACTAATTTCCCCATCTCTGTCCCAAATTCTTTAACTGCATATGCCGGATTGCCAAAGCATGTATCATATTCTTCAACTGTCATTCCTGCAAACAACTGCTTATTCAATGCCTGTAAATCTTCCAATTTATGATTAAGATAAAAGCTCTCTGTCCAATCCTCTACTAATTGACAGCTCATCTTATACTTCAATCCCAGCATATGAAAATATCTCTGCCAGTTGTCTTCTTGTTCCCGGGTTTCTTCCAGCATTTCCTCACAATTCTGCAGAGCAATTTCATACTCCCCTTCGTATCTCTCATTCAATTTTCTCTTCAAAGCTTCAAACATAATTTCTCCTTATATTTTCCATTGTTTAAATTTATATACATCTTCCTCATTCAGCAGCACTTCCATTAAAACACCATCATCCTGATACGCCCTTTCTAATACTACCCCCAACTCATTCAAGTGAGATATAGTCTTCTGTTCCGCATGTGGCACAAGTATCTTAATGACGTGTGCAATATTCAATTTCTTATCTACTTCATCAAGTAAAATATCTAATCCCAGCTTTTCTGTCGCTGATATAAATAATGATTTTGGATATTTATCACTGATAGCGCTTCTTTGCTCAACCAATAATATATCAGATTTATTAAATATTATCATGCTCGGGATTTCATTTGCCTTGATTTCTTCCAACACGATTTCCACATCATTGATATGTGCACTATATTCATCATCACCAGCGTCTACGATATGCAGCAACAGATCAGCACCAATCACTTCCTGTAAAGTAGCTCGAAAGGAAGCTACCAGATGATGAGGTAATTTTGAGATAAATCCCACTGTGTCTGATAATATCACATCTTTGCCTTTTCCCAGATTTAAGGCTTTGGATGTAGATTCCAATGTGGCAAATAATTTATCTTCCACCAGAACATTTCCATCTGTGAGAGCATTGAACAAAGTTGATTTTCCAGCGTTGGTATAACCCACAATACACACTTTCTTAAAATGAGCTAAGCGATACTGTCTCTGTACTTCTTTCTGGTTGGCGATCTTCGTAAGGTCATGCCTGGCTTTCCTGATTTTGTGACGTACATAGCGTTTATCAAGCTCTAATTGCTTTTCTCCGCTTCCACGAGATATGCCACCAGTAGCTGTGGTACCTTTTTCACGATCAAGATGTTTCCACATATTTCTTAAACGGGGCAGCTCATATTCATATCTTGCCAGATTCACCTGGATTCGGGCTTCTTTGCTGCGCACATGCTGCTGGAATATCTCCAGGATAACTTCTGTTCTGTCCATAATATCTATTTTGAACTCTTTACTGATATTTCTTATCTGTGATGGATGAAGATCATTATCAAATATTAATACATCACCTTCTTCCATTTTTTCTACTACTCCTTTCATGAAACCGCTTCCAGTATAATACTTAATAGTGGGTTTATTCCGATTCTGTATATTGATACTCTCGGTTTCCAGACCCATAGTTTTCACCAGCAGCTTAAGTTCCTGCAAAGATTTCTCTTTCTCTTCCAGCACATTCTCACATATCCCGATCAAGTGTGCCTTTGACAATTTTTCTTCAACTGCCTTCAATCTATTTTTTTCTGTATGACTCATTACGCCTCCTATATAGCCTGATACATCTCTTCCATAAACTGATTACGGTAAAGCTGCCAGTAGTGTCCTTTCTTTTTCAGTAATTCTTCGTGATTACCCATTTCTATTATTTTGCCTTTTGCTATTACCAGTATCCGGTCCGCTGACCTGATAGTGGATAATCTGTGTGCGACTATAAAGCTGGTGCGGTCATGTAATATTTGCTCAATTGCTTTCTGGATCATCTGCTCCGTTTCTGTATCTACTGATGAAGTTGCCTCATCAAGTACAAAAATTGCCGGGTTACCGATTATCGCTCTGGCAAATGAGATCAATTGCTTTTCACCTGATGAAAGACCTGATCCTCCTTCACCCACTTCACTGTCATAACCCTTTTCCATTTTACTGATGAAATTATGCGCATTTACCAGCTTTGCTGCTCTGATGATTTCTTCCTCGTCTGCTTCCAGACAACCATAACGGATGTTTTCACGAATTGTCCCGCTGAATAAATGCGGTGTCTGCAATACATAACCGATCTGGGATTGCAGCCAAAGCAATGGTCGTTCACGGTAATCCACGCCATCAATTTTAATACTCCCCAACTGCGGTTCATAAAATCTACAGATCAGATTTACTATTGTGCTCTTGCCGGATCCTGTTTTACCCACCAGAGCTATCTTTTCTCCTGGCTTGATCTCAAGATCAAAGTTGTTCAATACCCGTTCACCGTCTTTATATTCAAAACCCACTCCTTCAAAACTGATTGCTCCTTTGATCTCCGGCAAACTCTCACATACCCCATAATCTGATGTCCGGTAGCGTTTCCTCACTTCTGTGCTGTCTTTGATTTCCACTTCTTCATCCAATAAAGAGAATATCCGTTCCGCAGATGCCTGCGCATTTTGCAATTCAGCAAATATCCTGCCAATCTGATAAAGTGGCTCCATCATTATAGATATATAGCTGATAAATGCAGCTAATGTTCCGAATGTGATCGTCCCTGCAATCACTCCATTTCCACCTTGCCATAATACCAGCGAAGTCCCGGTAGTTCCCAGGATAACCAGGATCGGCATAAATATTGCCGAAACCACAGCAGCTCGAACAGATACCATGAACATCTTTCGCGTAAGCTTTTGAAAATCATTTAAATTTATATCTTCCAAAACCAGAGTCTTGGTTGTGATAGCACCTGATATCCCTTCACTCACTGCTCCAGTGATCCTGGAATTAGTCTTTCTTACTTCCCGATATGATTTCAGGATCAATTTATGAAAATAAAAAGTGACTATTGCCATAACCGGAACAATTGTGAGACTTAGCAGTGCCAGACGCCAGTTAAGCAGCAGCATGGCAATTATATTACCGATCAGCAGCATACTTCCCCACACCATATCTACAAGACCCCAGCTAATGATCTCACTCAATCTGCCTGTGTCTGAAGTCATCCTCGCCATGATCCACCCCACAGGGGTATGGTCAAAATATCTGAATGCCAGATCCTGCAACTTCCTGAACCCGTCACGTCTGATCCGATAGCACAATCCTATTTCTATTTTGCCTGCCCAGACAATAAAGAAATAGATGTTAAAACTCTGGAGCACAAATATCCCCATAAATCCTGCTAAAAATAATCCTATACCTCCAGTTTTTCCTGGAATTATAAATTCGTCTATTGCCCAACGGTTAAATAATGGATAGATAATATCCACTCCTGCTGTCATCATCATCAATATCGATAATATCACCAGGTTTTTCCACATTGGCTTCAGATAAGCTGCTATCTGCTTAAAAGTTCCCGCATCAAACTGCTTATTATAATCATATTCTTCATAACCTTGCATAAATACCACCATAGTAATTTTGAATGATGAATTTTGAGTTCTGAATTAACATAAACTTACGCTTCATCTTATGTTTATTTTTCAATTTCTTCTTCCTAAGCTGTTCCACGTTCATCAAAGCTGCTTTGTATCTGCCAGATCCGCTGGTATATACCGCTTTGTGCAATCAAATCAGCATGTTTACCTATCTGTGTGATAACCCCATCTTCCAGCACAAATATCCTGTCTGCTTCTGATATTGTGGTCAGCCGATGAGAAATTATTATTGTTGTTCCTTTATTTTGCCTTTTCAGCAAGCGCTTCCGAATTTCTCTATCTGTCTCTGTATCGACTGCAGAGAGTGAGTCATCAAAGATCAAAATTGGCGATTCCTGCATCAAGGTTCTTGCCATAGCGATCCTTTGCTTTTGCCCTCCACTTAAAGTAACTCCTCTTTCTCCTACCATTGTCTGATACCCATTATCAAATTCATTGATAACTTCATGAACTGCTGCCTGTTCTGCAACTCTGACAATATTATCCAGGTCGCAATCATGCTCTGTTACGCCTATATTTTCTTCTATACTGCGTGAAAAGAGGAAAGGCTCCTGTAGCACTATGCCAATATTCTGCCGGATATAGTGCTTATCAAGCTCACGCAGCTCTCTGCCGTCTATCTTGATTGATCCTTTTTGGTAATCATATAGCCTGGGTAACAAATGGACAAGACTTGATTTCCCGGATCCTGTAGCTCCCAGGAATGCTACTGTTTCTCCTGCTGCTATCTTCAAACTCACGCCTTTGAGCACTGGTTTTTCAGGTTCATAACTAAACCACACATTATCAAATTCAATGTTACCCATAATTATATCACCTTCTATGGCTCCAAGTTCTTCCTGCTCTTCATGTAATATCTCATCTATTCTGCCAATTGATACCGTGCTTTTACCTATATCTACCAGAATTCTGCCTAATGATCTGAAGGGCCAGATCAGCATCCCGATATATGAACTGAATGCCATCATTGTTCCCAGGGTGATCTTCCCTGTAGCTGCCTGCCAGGTTGCCAGTCCTATCACAAGAACCATCTGCATCCCGCACAATAGATCAGAAAATGACCAGAACATAGCCAGTTGCTTCATCATTTTATACAGATTTTGCGTATAGGCTTTATTCCTTTCTTCAAATTTATCTATCTCATAATTTTGAGCTGCAAATGCCCTCACTACACGCACTCCAGTAACATTTTCCTGGATTACACTGTGCATCTTGCTTTCTGATTTCTCTACTTCCTCAAAAACACTGCGGATTTTTCGGTAAAAGAAAAATGAAAAAGCCATGATAAAAGGCATCAATAACAATGAATATAAAGTAAGTTCCAGACTCATGGGCAGCATAAAACTCAATGCGAACACAAACATGAAAAATGTCCTGCCTATCTCTACTAATTGCATTGCCAGCATCCTGCGCACAGTCTCAATATCTGATGTGCTCCGTTGGATCAAATCTCCTGTCTCTACCTTCTGATGATATTTATAGGGCAACTTCTGTATATGATCATATAGCGTGTTCCTTAAATTTCTGGCTATATTCTCTGAGGCACCTGCACTGCATTTTCCTTTAAAAAATTGAGCAGTTCCCCTTAGCATGGAAAGCACCACCAGGATTAATGCACAAATCCACAGGTTGTTTACCAAATGTTCCCTGCCTCCCAGTATTTTAAATATGTTCTGCAATACTGGATCTATCCAGGTCTTACCTTCCATCACTTCACTGCCTATAATATTATCCACTGTTACCCTTAGTACCAGGGGCCAGATAAAATTCATCAAAGCTGCTATTGCTACAGAGATAATTGCCAGCATATAAAGATGCCTTTCTCCTCGCATCAAATTCCATAACCTTCTCAAGTTCTTCATACCTATCCTCCATAAAAAAAATCCCGGGGAACCTGAATCCCCCGGGATTTTGTAGATACAAAAATGGTGGAATTCAGGCGTTTTTCACTTCACGCTACTGATCCCACCAATATATTTTCTGCCTGTGGCAGCTTATTGATTTTTTCTTAGTTTTGCTTTCTAAGTAGATCAGTTGCGCTTAGTTATTTCGCAATCTACCTGCAAAATTATTCATTCAATACTCCTTTAAATTTATTTGATTACAAAATCTTTTAATTATTCAATTTTTGTCAAATAAAATTATTTGTCTGTATGTTGCTCTACCTTATAAAGAACAAATTATTTTATTTACTCTTCAATTTTTGCCCTTGTATTTTGAACTATTCGAAATTATAGAATAGTTGATCTCTACCATACCTCACACCATTATAGAAAATTAACAATCCAAAACCTGCGAATGGCTTGTCGAGCTGGAGCAACGCATAGGCTGATACCTTCGTAATGGTTGACCAGTTATCTCATCCTAAATCAGCCATTTCTCCCGTTCACTCAGTTCACCATGTCCACTGCGTTCACAAAATTATTACCAGCTCTTCATCACTCCACAATAATGTCTATCACCCGCTGATGATCATTGATAGTATCACGCACTGTAAGTTCCGTAGTCCCGGTTGCCACACCTCTGCGGATTACTATTGTATGAGCTTCTACATTTATCAGCCCCAGTTCGACAATTGATGGATCTTCCACTTCCCACTCATATTCCGGTTCTGCTTCTGCATTATATGTGATTGCTTCCAAAATATGATCTGCCGAATCAGATATAGTGTATTGTTCAATGCCATAGGGCAGACCATTATCCGGATCAATATTTACGTACACTCCTGGTACAAGTCCATAAAATCCATAACTGTTAAAAGTTTCGCTGATTATGCCTGAACTGCCCGTATTTGGGTTATTAATTACGCTGATCTCTACTGTGCGCTCCACATCACCCCGTTTGGGTGTGATATAATTAAGCCAGTACAAGCTGTTCAGATAATCACTGATTTCCTGTTGGATAATTAAAAAAGTTTCCGTTACCTCACTTGCATTATTCAATACAAAAAATCCCTCATTACCTAACGCACTCAAAGCTGCTGTATCTATATCACTACCAATTCCTAAAGTATAGATATGCTTATTCCCCCGCTCATCCAATGCTTCCTGTAAAGTTGTGGAACCCTGAGTATCACTGCCATCTGTGATAATGATCAGATTACCTTTAATAAGATTCTCAGGATAATATACATCTCCCCAGCGGTGCAAACCTGTGATGACTGAGCCGTATAGATCAGTTGATGAATAACCCACCTGGATTGAATTAATTGCTCCCACCAGATCTAACTGATTATTGGTGAAGTCAATAATTAATTCAGCATACTCAGAAAACGTATATACACACATATACTGATTGCTTTGAAGATTCTCAACCAAGTCATAAGCTGCCAGTTTTATATCATCAAGCAGACTATCCATACTCGTACTGTTATCTATCATAAGCACAGTTCTATTGGTTGTATTAAAATCCGGTCCCGTATAGATATGCAATGCTGATTCCACTGCATCAATCTCTTCGCCATCTTCCAAAAACCTGAAATCTGATTCCACAAGTTCTGTATTGACGTTATCTGCTCTATCTGTTACTCGATATACCACATCAATATTACACGGCATCTCTGCTCTGATCAAATGATTATGAAGCTTATAACCTGGTGGGACTGGATCCGGTATCGTGATAAAATTCATTATTGGTCCCTGCCACATAGACCCATTTGAAAGCCGTGCATCGATTCGCCACTGATAAATTGTCTCATAAGTCAGATTATGAAAAGTGTAAGTGGTATCCCTGATCTCACTTGCGATCAGATTAAGCTCGGCACCCTCACTTCCCAGATATAGATCATAACTCTCAGCGTCATTGCAGCTCCAGCTTATTACAGGATCAATTTCAATATAGGTTTCATAATCCCCGGGATGAATATCAGAAAATCTGTCTTTTGTCTCAAATTTGTAAACCGGACTCAATAGCTCCTGACTGGACTGATACGTCCCTTTGATCTGCCAGGAATATTCCTGTAGATAATTCAGACTATCTAATTCATAATTAGGCTCTTCTAATCCCTCTGCCACTAATTCCAACAGATATGCTGATGCTCCCAGATATAGAGCATATTCATATTCCCCGGTTCTTTTAGCTGTTTTACTTTTACTCTTTTCTATCTTATGCTCATTTCTCGTTATACCATCAATAGACCATTCCAATAGCAGACTTGTTTCCTGATCATCTGCTTCATCCGCAGGGGATATCACTTCCCAGACTGGTTGCCTGGTACTGAAACTTAGTATCGGACTGGAATTTAGTTCAGTTATATAATTCCTCGCTTTCACCTGCCAGTAATATTCAGTATTATAATATAGATCACTTATCTGAGCATACTGCAACTCAGTATTTTCCACTAAAATATCAAGACTGTCTTCATTTGTACCAAAATAGAAATCATAATATATCAAGATAGAATCTATATCTGCGGCATCACGCTGCTCATCGTTATGAAATTTATCTATATCTGATCTACTCATTCCCCAGCTAAAACCCAAAGATAGTGATAAACTGTCTGCTCCATTCTCCGGATAAAATTCTCCCCATTCCCCGTTTCTGGTAGAAAATGATAATACTGGACCATATTCAGGGACTTCTGCGGCATTAAAAGCCACTACTTTCCAGTAATAAGTTGTCCCTAAAGCTAAATCAGCTTTCTCCCAATCAGGGTCTTCTAAATTTTCATATTCATTATTCAAACTATCAAGATTTGTCCCGATATATATATGATAATGGGTGCCATAATCACAGACCCAGGTTAATGAAATAGATGTTCCAATTCCACTGGTTCCGTCAATAGGTCCAAATTCTGATAAAGATGCTGCTCGCGGGGTATATTCTAACTTTTCCGTACAACTGCTCAAAGCCAGTAATCCTATTCCTAACATTAAAAAGTATAATATTTTAGCCCTCATTTTTTCTCCTTGATCTAAATAGTGGCTCTTTTCTTTCCATCACATAATTTCTTTACTATTGTACAATTATTTGTCAAGCAGTTATTAGTTTTATCGTAAATTTTTATCAGGATAGAACCTTTTTACTGTCCCTTTCAAAGCTCATTAATAAGATTATGTAAGCTATATCAACCACAAACTAAGCAGGAGTTACCACCCAACTCCAAAATAAGTGGATGTGCACAGCCGGAGTAATCTCAGGTGGGGCGCAAACACGACAGATAATACTCCTAAACTGTCGTCTCAAACTAAGCAGGAGTTATGAACGGTATTCCGGGCATGACTTCTGGCGATCAGTCACCACTCTTTCCCTGATGTATAAGAGCCACCCTATTATTTCAGTAAGAGTATCTTACTTGTAGCCGTCTGCTTACCAGACTTGATCCGGCAAAAATATACGCCTGTGGCACAAGAACGATTTTGTGAATCTTTCCCATCCCAGATAACAGAATTTATTTTACTTTTTACATTACATTTCTTGTCAGCATATGGCTGATTACATTATCTTACATTAAATCGCATCTTCACCCCTTCTCATCTTCACATCTTCACACCCTCGTTTTTCCTCGACTCACGGTTTCTTACCACAGAGGTCACAGAGAACACAGAGAATTTAATGTAAGAGTTTAAGCAACGAACAATTACGAACAAAACGAACTTAAGAAGTATAAGACAGGAATTAAATGTAAGAA
>Ga0307990_1002864_pt1 | contig 13500 bp, 6 predicted proteins | sample EllFjometagen129_FD_203168 | JGI IMG/M metagenome (GOLD analysis project Ga0307990, IMG submission 203168) | Marine microbial communities from Ellis Fjord, Antarctic Ocean - #129 | ecosystem: Environmental > Aquatic > Marine > Unclassified | place: Southern Ocean | collected 2014-10-08
GCAGTCTTTTCTCTAGAACATTCAGATTAGGCATAGCCTGAACCATTACATAGTAGAAATATAGATCGTACAGATCTCTTACAAGTAGCCTCTCGTTCCATGCCGCAAGCTTGCTAGCCATGGCAACATCGTAACTCGTAATCTGCACAATTCTCCCAAGAAGACCGAGCTGACGAGCCAATCCGACCGTTGAAGCTGAAGTTGCAGAACACTCATTCGCTACATTTGCCTCTATTTGCGTTGTTAACTCACCGTATTTCACTCGAATTCTCAAGCATTTTGAGTTCATGCTGTACTCATAAGTCAAACCATCGATCTCATCCAGTAGAGCAAGCACACTCTTAAGAATATCCTTTTTAGAACTATAAGGAATAAACACGTAATCAATATCATTGGTTAGTCTTGGACAATCCAGCAACCTCAGACACATACCGCCCTTTAGGATTGCAGATTGCGGAAATTTTTCCGAAAAAGTATTAATCAGAAAAATCATCAGACCTTCAACTGTCGTTATATCAGGCATTAATCAAACTCCTTGAAAAGTCTATGAAAACAGGATTCTTATACTTCAAAAGAAATTCATTAATTATATCCTTATTCAAACGACTGTAGTCGACATCTGAATAGACATCAAAACTGAAACGGATTCCTCGCCTATAGAAATAGAGGGTATCTAGAACAGCTTTCTCAGGCAAAGCCACTCTGATTCCATTAACCACTTCGTAGCCGAAGTGTAACCCCTCTCTGAGGCTGAGATGTTCGATACGAATATCACCATTGCTATAAACACGCTTCGGTCCAATTTTTGCTGCACGAATGCGATAACGTGGCACCGAACCTATCAGCAACTGCTTAGCTAGTACATTTCCAAAGCTGATATAAGACTCGGGGCATAATCGTTGACTTAAGACCAGTGGATCAAAACCTTTGGTGACATAGAATCCTCGCGAAAAACGAGTTAGGATTTCGGCGCTCTGTAACTCTTTGATACTACGATATAAGGCATCACGATTAGCCGTCTGCAACAAGTTTCGCAGATCGCTCAAAGCAAATACACCGCTCATACCCGAACTGAACTCCCTCACCTTCTCTGCCATTTTCAGCCTGCTCAGCACAATACACCTCTTTAATCCTATAAATACACTTAATTGCATATAACGCAAATATCTGTAGTTATAGGTTGCTTACCCCGCAAATGCAAGTATCCATTCAATGTATATTCAACTCTTGTTAGAGTGTGACAAGAAGTGGCGGCGCAAGGTATCTAGGAGCCCCTTTATCTAATCATTTTACATGTAGAGGAAGGCAATAATGATCATCGACCCCGATATACTGAACCAGCCTGCCGCATTGGAAACACCGAGTGCCCACCAGGGCAGGTTGCGCCCACCAAGGAAATAGTCCTCCATACTGGCCGAGGCCTTCTTACGCAGATAGAGCCCTAGACCGAGCAGAATGAGAAAGTAAATACCGATCAGGCTGTAATCAAGTGTCCTAAATGTTATACTGTTTCACTTTAATTATAATTCATTAACCCATATGTTGCGATACTGCAGTGCGTTCATATGATCCTGTAGGCCGATCTCTACTGCACCATCATGGCGCTTGTATGGAATCGGTGTTTCGTGGTGTATGGCCTGCCCGTTGAGATATGCCGTCACCAGGGCTTTTGAGTTTTTATCCACCTTCTCCGGCAGGGTGATCTCGACATCGTAGGTCTGCCACTGCAGTGGCGCTGCGGCGCGATTCGTCGCGCAGATCGGTGCCGCCATGAATCACGAAAACGAGCGGAGTCGGCTTGTCGGACGGCGCTTTCCAAAAATCGAGCACCTGTCTTTCGTGTCTACCGTATCGGATGCCCGCCAAGGTTGGCTTGGGAACCGACTTGGCGTAGGCGGGTACGTCCTTCTTGGGCTGCGCTTCCGCAGATATCGGCCCCAAACAGGCTGTTGCGAGCGCCACAAAGGCAATGGTTCTGATTAGGTCATTTATTTTCATATTTCAATTACTTAGCAAAGTTCCCAGTCACCCGCGTCAGCGTATCCGCATGGGCAATCTTCTGGCCATCGGCAAACACGGTCAGGCCTTTGCCTTTGTTATATCGCGTGCCGGTCTTATCCCAAATAATGGTCAGGAGACGCCCCCGGTAAGGCACCTTATCCAGGCAGAAGTAGTCCCAGCTATCATCGGGCAGAAGCGGGTTGACTTCGATCACATCGTCCGCGCGGGGACGCAGACCGACCAGTCCGGAGATGATTAGGTCACAATAGCTGGAGTGGTTGTAGTAACGGCCACGGGTTTTTGGATAGTTGCCGATGCTTATCCACCGTCCCGTATCCTGATTGAGGGACTCATCGATCCAAGGAACCACCGATCCATCCTTCCGCGTAAACTGCTGCGAGCGCGCGTAAGCACGCAGCGTGTCGAAGTACTCCTGTTTGCCGATGACATCCTGCTCATAGTTGTTGAGCAGATTGGCCAATGCGGTCAGCGTTTGCGCGGTGGCCATCGGCCAACTGCTCCCAGCCCAGACACAGCCGCCTTTGTTGATCGTGAACTTCGGATGTCGGCGTTCCGCAAAACCGGGGCCGTACTCGCCTTTGAACCCCTGCGGATCCGTGAGCTGGGCCCAGGCCTGCTCATACCCTTTTCCTGCATCCGGCATATTGAAATACCATGGGGCATAACCGAAGAGTTCACGCACCTTCACCAGCTTTCCAGACTCGCATGCTTCCTGATTTGCATGGTTGTAATGCCACGCGCGGGAATCCCGCAGGGTCTTGAAGAACTGGTCTTCAGGATCCCAGAGCCTGGCCTGGATCGTCTGCTTCAGTGTCTCAGCCTCCTGCCGATACGCCTTGGCGACCTGTGGTCTACCGGCCAGATCTGCGATGTTCGCAATCGCAACGGCCCCGCCGTAGAGGTAGCTATTGATGGTGAGGCGGATGCCGTGACCGCTGATCGAAAACTCCGCGCCGTCCATCGAATCAATTTGCCAGTAGAGGCCGATATCCTTCAGAAAGCGGTTTTTTGCTTTTCCGCCCTTTCCGTCCCTGCTGTAGGCCCGGTGGTTGGCGATCAAGTCGTCAAGCAAACTCGTGACAAAGTCCTTGTCGCCGGTCACCAGATAGTGGGCGTAGATCGCATCGGTCAACCAGTTGCTGTAATGCTTGGTGTCACCGCCCGGATTGCCGCCCTCGCCGAAGTGGAATTTGATGTAGTCATTGATAAATTTCGGATCCCGCAGCCAACGTCCTTCGTAGATCTGGTGTCCCACGGGACAGTTGATGGTGTTGTGTTTCTTCGCCCAGCTGACATTCGGATAAAATTCGGTGACCACCCAGCCGTCATCGGTTTCTCGGAGATGTTTACGGTAGGTCCACCAACGGTAGTACCAGGTACGCTCGATGTCCTTGTCCGGGCAGTCAAATAAGGGAACGTTGTCCGCCATAAATGCGAATGCGTCCTCATTGTGGATGGTATTGACGCCCTCCTCCTCATCCACAGCATTGAATTGATATACATATGACTCTAGTTTCCTCTCCATAGGTGCCTTCGCTTTTTTCTCCTTCCGATCCGTGAGCTTTCGGAACAACTTGGCTTCCTCCGGAACGTGGGGTGTCCCGTCTTTCTTGAGCAGGTCGTGAAACCATCGTTTCGGTTCGGGAGCGCCCTCTTTTGTGCCCCAGGGCCAGATGGTCTGCGTCTTGCCGGAGACCAAGCCCCAGTTGTAGCAGCCGATGTTTTCTTTTTTGAAGATAGGCAGGAAGGTGGCCACCTCGCTGTGTCCGCGCCGCAGCCATTCGGTGCAGAGCAAAGGGCGTCCGTGTTTTTTAAACTCCTGGATCTCAGACAAAAGACCGGGGGCCATTCGGTAGCAGTGAAAAGTGATGATGTCCGATGCGGCGAGCTGAAAATTATTCAACTCCTTCAGGTTCTTATTCCAGAGCCCGCTACTGAGCGGCTGAGACGGGTTGACCGTTCGGGCCCATTTGAAGGTCTCTTTCAGCAGCGGCAGTGACTTGGCCTTCTGACCGCGGTTGCCAGGCTCGTTGTACAGATCCCAGAAAAGGATGCGCCGATCGTAGGCAAATGTGCCGAGAATATCTTTCACATAACGCTCGAGTCGACCCCATTGCGCCGGATCATTGACCACAGCCTTGCCCGGGCTCTGCAGCCAGCCGCTGTTGTGGACACTGGGGTTCGGCTCCGGCTGTTTGCCGATCTTCGGATTGTCGTTCCAGCAGTCATCAAAAAGGACCAACATGGGCTTGATGTGGTACTTCTCCGCGATCGTTAGAAACTGATCGATGCGTTTCTTGAAGCCCTCGGCATCCGCTTCCCAGGCCAGATCGTGCAGATAGACGCGGACCGTGTTCATTCCCATTTCGGCCGCCCAGCCGAGTTCCCGGTCGATGGTTTCCGGATCCCAGGTCTCCGCCTGCCACATCTCCAACTGATTGATTGCTGTGCTGGGGATGAAGTTACAGCCGACCCTCCAGGGTTGCCTGGCGTACCACTGATTGGCCTTCTCTTTACTCCACTGCCTCGTCAACACACCGTCTTCAGTTTGCTGCCAGGACTTGATCGTTAAATCCATGTTATCCACATACATGTCGGCTCTGTTGGTCGAGGGCGTCATAAACCCCACCCAGGTCAGCGTCGTGAAATTGGGATCCGTGATCGGCAGTGTGAACTTCTGTTCGCCGATCTCCTTTCCGGTCACGCTGCCGGTGAGTGTCCTGTTGAGCGGGTCGCTCAGATCGAACTGCAGGTTGACGCGATACCAGGATCCCAGAGGGGCCTTGATCCGCTGATCGCCAATCACAATATGGCCATCCGGTTCAGCCGATACCGTGAACTGGGCCATGGGAAATCTCGAATAATTACGGAGTTCCAGCGCCAGTTTCCCTGGAAGGTCGGCCGAATTCATGATGTCGAATGCCATGGAGATGTATTCGGCCCCCACAGCCTCCTCGGGAACAGTGATATAGTGGAAAGGATAATGGGGCTTGTGGCCGTGTTCATCATCCCTAAAGGCGAGGCTTTTTTTACCGGAGGCGGCGACTGCATCCGTGACCGTCAGCGTGGCCTTTTCATAACCAGCCGACCCTTCCGGCACCTGGCCCTTCTCATAGGCCTCAAAATCATTGTGATAGGAGAAGAGGGCCTTGTTCTGTGTTTTTTTAGGTCTGGATGTTTCGGCGGTTGCGAACGAGTATTGGCCGGACTTTACGCTGAAAATGCTCTTGCCATTTCCCATTCTAAGGAATGTCACGCCTTCGGCTGTGCTGACAGGTTGGCCGGACTCTGTAACTGCCTCCGCAGCAGTTGCCGGTACATAAACTGTGGCTGTAGTGTTTGCCGGAATAGTCACGTCCATGATCAGTTGACCATCACGTTTCCGCCAGTCACTGCGAATCCGGCCGTAGGGGCTTTCATATTCGCACTTTACCCAGTCGAGGGTTTTTGTGTAGGGCTGAATGATTATTGTCTTGAACCCGGGAGTGCCTGGGCGGATGCCGCCGAGACTTCGGTAGAACCAGGCGCCGATCGGCCCAGCCAGAGAAGGCATCTGAACCAGCCCGCCTTGCCAGTTTTCCTTAAAGCAGGTATTCTTCTTATTGTAGATCATGTCGTACCAACTGGGGTAAGTTTCCTGAGTGGCGATCTTCCATGCAAGGTCACCCAGCCCCTCCTCATTCAAAAACGTCAGCAGAAAGGGCGTGCCGACAAATCCTGTACTCAGATGGTCTTTGTCTGCGGAAATCTGTTTTCTGAGATTTTCAACTATCCGAGTCCTGTCGTCCTTCGCCACAATATCGAGCTTCAGGGCCAGGATACAGGCGGTTTGTGAGCCTTTGTCATACACGCCGGTCTCTTTGTTATAGAACTTCTGATGAATCGTCCTGCGGATCTCATCGGATCTCCCCGCAAAATATTCGGCATCGGCCTTCTTTCCTAGTAGCAACGCGGTTTTCGCGAGGATATCAGCATACATCTTGTAAGCGCAGGTAGAGGAGTAAGGGACCGTTGTTCCTTGCGGACGGCCACTTCCGTTGCTGGCAATATCCATCCAGTCACCCAGTCCCCAGCTTACGATGTTGCCCTTGGCGATAGAGTCATAGTACGTCATGTGATGCTTCATGGCATCGTAACTCCTGACAAGAATCTCTTTGTCGCCATAAGAGTTGTAAAGTTGCCACGGGTTGTAAATCATCATACCGCCCCACCATGGACCGTTTATGGTTGGTCCGTCAAAACAACTCGGGACTACTGTGGGCACATAGCCACTGTCGAGAATACTGTCAATAAAGTCATCCTGCCACTTATCGTATATGCCGTGTACGTTGAAATTATAGAATGATGTTTCAAAATTTGACTGAACATCCTGAGTCCAGTTTACTTTCTCCCTTACTGGATCCATCGGCGTTTGAATCACGTAGTTGCGAATTGTCCGACAGTTGACCTCCTGCAAGTAGTTCAGCCGTTCGTCTGAGCAGGAGAAGGATCCGACGGTCTCAAGATCAGAGACAACCTGACACCCGACAAGGTCGGTGACATCAGGGGTATAATCCAAACCTTTAACATCTACGTAACGATAACCGCTGAAGGCAAAACGTGGTTCGTAGATCTCCACACCTTCGCCTTTGCAGATGTATTCGAAGGTCTGATAGCGGCCAAGAGTGTGACCTCCTTTGCCAAGGTAACTGATAATAACCTTTTGCCCGACTTTGCCGCGAAGTTTCAGACGCGCCCAGCCTGTGCTTTCGACACCGATATCATAACGAACTCCGTTTCCCTGAGTTTTCAAGCTGACCGCCGGAATTGTGTTTACTACACGTACCGGCGGCAGATTTCTCAAGGTCAGGCGTCCTTTGGGGCCTTTTGCCGTTTTGGCTGACTTCCAGTTTTTGTCGTCGAAATCTGCAGCACTCCAATCACCCAGCTCTTTGCGAGCATCATATGTCTCGCCAGCCCTGATTGAATTGAAACGGATGGGACCTGCTGTTGTGAATTTCCAGGAGGAATCAGAAAGCACTAGATGAGTTGAACCGTCCTCGTATTCAAGCAGCAATTCGCATCGCAATCGCGGCGGGTTGATGAAGTCGGCGGCATACTCGCGAAGCACAGATGGTACAACTGGGTTGAAATAACCGTTACCGAGAATGACACCGAGGGAGTTTTCTCCTTCTTTCACAAAAGCAGTCACGTCATGGACATGGTACGGAACGGTTTTACTAAAATCATGGGGCGAAACCGTCAATAGGTGATCATTTACCTTGCGACCGTTCAAATACGTTTCATACAATCCCAATCCCGAAATGAAGACTTTTGCACAACGCAGTTTCTTATCTTTCGACTTGAACTCTTTGCGCATCCATACCGCCGGAGCTATTTTTATCTTGGCAGTTTCATTGCGAATGTCATTAGCTCGGGACCACATGGCTGCCTCGGTTTCCATATTATGATCAGGAATTTTCTTTAACTCTTTCTGATACTCAAAGAGAGTCAGGTCTGATTGAATCCATTGCCCCTGCCATTCATCCTCCGAAAGAATTCCCATGCTGAAGGCCGCGGATTTTGACCATCCTGACGACCGACCGCTCTCGTCCCATGTCTCTACTTTCCAGAAATACAGGGTTCGGGATTTCAGTTTAACCCCGTTGTATTTAACGTCAAGAGACTGCCCTGACGCCCCTTTTCCTGAATCCCAGACATCCGTCTTGTCCTCGCGCAGTTTGTTGAGGCTCGTTGCAACAAGAATCCGGTAGGCGGTCTGCTTCTGACCAACCTTTCCCGCTACCGGCTTCATCTTCCACGAAAACCGCGGTTGCGCGGTATCCAATCCCAGCGGCGCCGTTTCCCGTTCGGTCGTCAAATCATACGCCGCCCCTGCAAATCCCGTTGTTGAGAAAGCAAGGCCCGCCATGACGCACACGGCAACTATCATCTTTAATTCGTTTTTCATTTTTGTTCAATCATGATTTGTACCGGTCCCAGCAGGCCGGAAGGCAACAACCGCGAATTGACGCGATAAGGATTATGGGTGGTGAAGGTATAGCGACCGGTCTTGTATGACTTGCCGGACAACAGCCCTGACTCCCATTTGAGCGTCCGTACATCCTTATCCTCTGGTTGCTGATCGCCGGTCAGCCGGTTGGCCCAGCGATTAACCACTTCGATCTCCAGTTGATTCCCTTTCGCCTTGACCACATCGGCAATGTCGACCCGCCAAGGCGCACTCCACAGGATGCCCAGATCCTGACCGTTGAGTCGGACGCGACAGATGTCATGAACGGTTCCGAGATCGAGATAGACCGTTGCGTCAGCGCCCAAACCAGCAGGCCGATCGAAGGTTTTCCGATACGTCGCGGAGCCCGAATAGTAGCGGATTCCCTTGTCGGAATGCTGGGTCCAATCCTGCAATGCATCGAACTGGATTTTCTCTGGCCCACCCCATTTTGGATCGAACGAAACTTCCCATGAGCCTTCCAAGGTTAACACGGGCTTCGCCACTGGAAAGTTGATGGTCTCAGTATGTGCCGAAGGCTCCGATGAAGCTTCGCGCGGGAAGATGACAAAGAAGCTCTGGTGCGCTTCAAATGTCATCGGAATGGAAGTGACCTGATCCTCGTGAGTAAACACCGGCAAGGGCTTCATCTCTGCGGTCATTGGATCCCAGAGTTCCGGCGCGCCGTTGCGCACCCTGAACTGGCAGGTGGTTTCAACTCGTTTATCCGCCGTATTGGCCACAAAATAGAGTTCCTCGCTGTCTGTCCGGCGATGCCCATAGCGGATCGGCCCGTCGGACATGAAATCTTCCGTGATGCCCATGTCACTCAACAAAGCTGCCGTCATGGCATACTTGGGATAGAGGCCAGGGTTGCTTTCTTTGGGGTTGATACCTTTGAGACCCCATGGCGCCATGGTTCCACTGCCCAGCTTCTTTGAGGCCGACCAACCGGTTCCGTCGAGACTTGCCTGCCAAGTCTGATCCGATCCAAGCACCTGACTTGTTCCATCCGTGTGCGTCAGTTTAAGCGCGGCAATGAAGCCAGCGGGGTTCCGCGTATTCGAGGCGCCATTGTTGGCCACGACATCAATGATATTCTTGCCTGTGTGCAGTAGCGTTAGCATCTGTGCCTGCTGGATATTATTCCAGGCCGTCCCCACAAGCACCGGTTTACCGTTGACCTTGAGCTTGAATGTGTTGTCGGCTGTGGCCGCAATGCTCGCGGCTTTCAGCAAGCTCACATCACGAACGTCCCAGCTGTAGCGAAAATGAACATCGCCCGCGGCGGCGTCATTCGCCGGATCGCCTTTGTCGAACCAGATCCAGTTTCCGGAATCGGACAAGGAGAGTTCTTGAGCGGTTCCGGATTGCGCTGCCGAGTTGAGCAAAACTCGCCCCTTGCCGACCCGTCGCTCAGCGATGGGCCGATCGCCCCATAGCTCGGTGGCCAGTTGCTGCACCTGTTTGTCGCAGGCCGGATAGCCCACCAGGCTCGGCGATTTACGGGGCGGATTCCCGGTAACCGTTGCTCCGGCTTTCACCAGCTCGAGCACGGTGGTCAATGTTTGCGGTGTCATCGTCTCCACATTCGGCAGGACCAACACGCTATAGCTGCTGCCTTCGGGGAAGGCGATTTTTCCATCCTCCACGTTGGCGCGCATGGTCAGAATGCGCGGGGTGACCGCATCAAAGTTGTATCCCTTTTTGTCCTTCATGCGCGGGGAGCCCGCGAGGGAGCTTTCTGGGGCAATAAAGATATGGGGTGCGCCCTCGGGAGTCAGGTAGAGAATGTCGGCAACGGCTTCGCCCTGACGGAGCAGATGTGAACAGCGGGTAATGTACTCGTGGTAGCCAGGAAACAGGTGCCACATGGTCCGGTTGCGGTTCCACTGCACACCGTAGGGCCCCATGGTCATACCGGGCTTGATCTCCTCGCCCAGCGGCTGATGTTGAAAGGTGTGAAAAATAATCCCGTTGATCCCCATCGCAAACGCCCAGTCGGTCTGGTTCTTCATGTTGCCGGGGTAGTTGAGGTACTGCATGCCATGTGTCGTGAATGATTCGGCATTCACGCGCGGCTTGCCCATCGTGTGGGCAATGCTAACCGCTTCGATGCAGCTGTACTGTGAGTCGATCCTTTCATCTTTTGCGTTCCAGAATTCGCAGCCCGGGATGTCGGCGACCGATCCCAAGTCGATGTCCCCTGCCGGATTCATGTCGTAGGGCTCGTTTGAATAGAGCAACCCATGCTCATGAGCGATTGCCTTGATTGCACCGGCATGATTTTCCAGCACCAGTTCCTGGGATGTTTTGCGCATATCCCAGAGGAAGCGTTCCGTCTTCTCCAGACTCCCAACGACCAATCCCATGTAGGCCGGATAGTAAGGCTGCGGGTCGTAACCCCGGCGCTTGGTAAACTCATCGCAAAACGCGGCGCTCCAGTTCTGGGAACTCATCTCCCAACTATCCAAGTGGATGGTGGTCAAGCCCTTGCCCGGCGTCAGTGGCCCCATTTTTTTCAGTAGTTTAGCCTGAAAGTTGTCCCAGTGGCTGCGGTAGGCATCGGCATTGAATTTATCACATTCGAAACCATGCCCGGCGCGCGGTGCCGGCCGGGTGGTCTGGCCCGTACTACGGGCAACAAAACGCATGATGGTCCAGTCACCTGCAGGTACCTCCCAGGTCAGCGTTCCGTCCGGTTTCATCTGGGATGTCAGGTCGATCACCCGCGTGGAGTCGATCACCTTTTCCGCAGCCGGTTCCGGGTAATCAGCCTGTGGCTTTACAAAGGTAGGTGCCCCTTTATCACTACTGTAGGCGCGCACATCCTTCAGTGTCTTGATGTCGTAATTGTCGAATCGCGCGATCGCGCCCTTGGGAGTGGGGAACGCCAGCACGGCGGCGTCCCGAAACCACTTGTTGCGGGTAGCGTTATGCGCCCCGTTCATTCCGGCATACCTGTTGGGCTTATGCGGGGTAGGTAGCGCGAGGGCTTTATCGAACATTACAGGTCCTTGCACCTTGGTGCTGCTGCCGACGAGATGCTGCATGGATTCTTCTGGTTTGACCCACGAACCGCCGCTCCCCGACCAACCGGGGCCGGTTCCCAGGATAAACTCCATTCCCAAGCGTTCGGTCGTCTTGATCGCGTGCACCAGGTTGTCCTGCCACTTTTCACTCATAAAAGGCACGGGGCCGGTGGGAACCCCGATATTCACTTCTAAGAAAAGGACAGTACCAATACCGACCTTTTTCATCGCGTGCAGGTCAGCCACCATTTCGTCGCGGTTCTGATTTCCATCCATAAAATACCAGTAGACCCCGGGGCGCGCAGTGTCTGGCGGAGCCCGGAACTCTTCCTTCAGATCAGCAGCGGACACCGCACTGAGCGAGGCTCCAAAAATGGCGGCTATGATTAAGTTTCTAATTTTTATGAGTCAGTCCTCTATATTTCATGTTCTGGATCACCTGCAAAGAATGGCGGTGCTATTCTTTGTCATGTGGATTCTGTTGTTCGTATTTATCGTACCAATCTAACGCATCCCGTTCGTACTTCGGCTTAAGCAGACCGGCTCTACTTGGTCCGCAGACCGCCGCCGTAGTGTAGGCAGACGTGAAGCGGATTGACCTGGCGGCAAGCTCATCGAGATGAGGTGTGCGAAACTCTGCGCTGCCCTGAAAACCGAAATCATGATAACCGGCGTCATCCGCGAAAAACAACACGATGTTGGGCTTGCCTAAATCGTACCGGTCCTCAGCCCTGTCACCTGTTGCTGCCACAGAGACCTGAAGTGTACTTAGCAGAGTAAGTCCCATTAGCGATAGTAGAGCTTTGTTTTTCATCATGTAATTTCTCGCTTTTACTTTATATTTTTTCGTGCTTACCGGCCCGAACAGTCCACCGCAAAGGGCAGTTGCGGACGGTCTTGATCAAATGTATTCTTCAATCCCGAATGCCACTAGCACTGCGTAACGATATATACTGCCATAAACCGGCTTGTTCCACTACCCCCTTTTAGGGGGGTGCCCCAAGATGCTAGAGCGTAAAACAAACGATATTCGCGACTGGCATAGATATTCAGCAGGTTTTGGCGCCCACAGAAAGAAGCTGATCGCAAGATTCACTACCGGGTTCCGTCCGTCCGGAAAGCTGCTGCCGGCATCCAAGTATTCAAATCGTAGCGGATGAACATTCCTAGCTCGAGGTCATGCCACTTCTACTGCTGCTGTGCCTCCTCAATAAATGCCAGCATATTTTCCAGCGACACGTCGCCTTCGACGGCGTGGGCGGGAGAAAGTATATAGCCGCCTGCCTTGCCGAGCTCGATCAGTCTTCGCGTTTCCGCGCGCACATCATCCTCAGTGCCGAACGGCAAAGTGCGTTGGGTCGACAACCCACCCCAAAAAGCAAGGCGCCCATGGTACTGTTTCAGCAGTGCCTGGCAATCCATCACCTCGGGCTGGAGCGGATTGAAACAATTCAAACCGATATCAACCAGGTCGTCGAACAACTCATCCACGTCGCCGCAGGAATGAATAAACACCTGCTTGCCGTGATCACGCACGAAGCCGTACATGCGTTTGAGCTGGGGATGGATGAATTCCTTCCAGCGATCATACCCCATGATCAAGCCATGCTGTTGCCCCCAGTCATCTCCGAAATAAACGGCATCGATGTCATATTTCAACGCCTCTTCCACCTGCGCCAGGTTGTAATCGGCAATGGCCTCCATAAGTTCATGCACGAATCCTGGATGGTCACAGAAATCCATGAGCAGGTTGGTCATACCGCGCAGTGTCCAGGCTCGTTCGTAGAGCGAGAACCCCAGACAGTAGAGCCGGTAACAATCGCCATGCCGCTCAAGTTTGGCAGGGATATCGGCAAATAAGCGCGGGTCCTGCGGATCGGGGAAGGTGTAGCCCGACAAGGTGGGTCCACTCAGCACTTCCCCCTCCGGGTTGCCGATATCCTTGTCGATGCTGCGGTCCCAGGTGACGCCGAAGACATCACGAAACCTCTCGTTGCCAATATCCTCGAATAAACCGACATCGCTACCAAGCTCAACAAGGTGGTTGCCCACCGCCGTTTGCAGGTCGTCGTGTCCGAAATGTGCGCGCAACTTCTGCTGGGCTTCCCATGTGAATCGGAAAGACCAGGGTGTGTAGGGGACTGGCTCATGCCGGAGGGCCTGTTTGACAAGGTCGCGTTTGGTCATTGTGAAATCCCTTTCCCATTCACCCGCCATTCCAGGATGCCGCCGGAGAACTCCGGCTGAAGTTGGGCCTCTATCCGCAGCGCGTCGGCTTCTGTCGGTTCAAAATCTACGCGGTTGTAGCGGTCCTTTTCCAACCCATAGGCGGCCGACGTTTTCACTGGCGCCCACTTGCCGCCCTGCAGCGAAAGCAGTCGCCACGAGGCCGGCACGCGGCATGCTCCGCGGCCCGTATCATCAAACCAGTAAACCTCCATGGACGATACCTCT
>Ga0307990_1002865_pt1 | contig 13499 bp, 11 predicted proteins | sample EllFjometagen129_FD_203168 | JGI IMG/M metagenome (GOLD analysis project Ga0307990, IMG submission 203168) | Marine microbial communities from Ellis Fjord, Antarctic Ocean - #129 | ecosystem: Environmental > Aquatic > Marine > Unclassified | place: Southern Ocean | collected 2014-10-08
GAGTTTGCCCTTATCGGACAGGATTATAAGCTTACCGTCGGCCAGCATGAGCGAGCCGCGGCCCAGGCCCTTGTGTGTCCAGTTTACCTTTCCGTCGGAGGCATCGAGGCACGCCAGGGTCGTCTCGTCGAAACCGTAAATCGCCCCCTTGAAAAGCACTGAGTTGGTGTGCTTGTTGCGCATATCTTTGTTGGTCCAGAGCAGCTTGGGTTGCCCGCTGGACACGTCGAGCATTGCACATCCGTGGTTGTAGCCCGAGGAGATGAAAACCTTCCTGCCGCCGTCAATCATCACCGGGTCGGCTGCGTTGATGTCGTAGCTGGTCTTCCACGGATGCTGCCAGAACTTCCCGCCGTCGTCGGCGTTGACCGCCACGACGCTCTTTGCTGAGAACAGAACCACGGCCTTTTTTCCGCCGATTTCGACCGGCACGGGCGTTGAGTATCCGCCGGGCCCCGTGCCGCTGTCCCAGACGATTTTGCCGGTCGCATTGGCCAGGGCGGTCCCGGCCGAGCCGGCGTTGATGATGAGTTTGTCGCCCACAGGCAGGACCGATCCGGCGAAGCCCCACGTCGGCATCTTGGCCTTGATCTGGGTCTCCCAAATCTTCTTGCCCGTTTCGGCGCTCAGGCACAGAACCTTGCCTCGTTTGGAAAACGTATACACGCACTCGCTATCGACGGTGGGCGTGGCGTTCGGGCCGCCTTCGTACATCTTCGGTTCGAGCTTCGCGGCGTAGCTGTACTTCCAGAGCTCCTTGCCGCTTGCGGCGTCGAAGCAGTAGACAATGTCCTTGGCGGCCTTGTTGCCCATCGAGTATGCGCGATTGCCGACAACCGTGATCGAGCTGCACGATTTGCCGATGTTGGCCGTCCAGAGAACCTTTACGCTGGCCCCGGGCGTAAACCATCCCGTCTCGGCCGAGATGCCGTTGTGGGCCGGGCCGCGGTAGATCGGCCAATCGTCGGCGGCGACAGTGCCGACGGCGGCACCAAGACAAACCAGCACAAGAACCCATCGTTTCAAGCTGACACGGTCTGACATTGCGATTCTCCTGTCGTAAAGGCCGGGACGGCCTGGCGCCCGCGCCGGCTTGGGTCGGACCTTTCCGGCAAGTGCCATCGCCTTGCCGGCAGGTGAGATCACCGCACGATTATCGCCTGGGCTTCTCACAAAGTGTAGTCATCTCGTCACTCAAGGCAACATGCAGCCAGCATTGGTCGGGGACGTCGCCTTGACGAGAAGCGCCCTGGTGCAATATCATCTTGTGTAATTCGGTTGGCTTGGCTGATTGACCGCAAACTTGATCCGACGGATTGTTTCCGCTGGCCATGGTTTGTTCGTGACATTGCCTGGCCGACTGCTTGGCTGTTTTCGGATGTCGGCATGAAACGAGACCTCATACCGCCCCCGGTTGTATGGCGACTGAGCCTGTACCTGCGAGAGCTTCAGGCGCTGGCAGGCGAAGGCGTCGAGAAGATATCCAGCCGAAATCTCGCCGACGGCTTGCAGACCACAGACACCCAGGTTCGCAAGGACCTGGCCTACTTCGGCCAGTTCGGCCGGCGCGGCGTGGGTTATAGTGTGGCCGAGCTTATCCGGCGAATCCGCCAGATTCTCAAGACCGACAAAGTCCGCCCCGTCGTGGTCGTCGGCGCAGGCGACCTGGGCAGGGCTCTCCTGCGACATAAGGGCTTTCTTTCAAAAGGCTTCGAGATTGTGTCAGCCTTCGATATTTCCATGACGCGGGTCGGCACGACCGCCGGCGATGTGCCGGTTCGCCACCTCGACGAATTGCAGGGCTTCCTGCGGCAGTTCGACATACGCCTGGCAGTGCTGGCCGTGCCGCCACAGGCCGCCCAGGACGTCTGTAACCGCCTTTGCGAGTTAGGAATACAGGGAATCCTCAACTTCGCCCCAATATCGATTTCCGCGCCCGCCGGCGTGACCGTCCGCCAGGTGGACCTCACCGCCGAACTAGAACAACTAAGCTTCCACGTAGCCACGCAGTGAGCGGCCTGGGCGGGGGCGATACGACGGGTTCGCACCATATCAATCGCGACGGAGCGATAATACTGGGAAACATTCAGGTTGCAGACGGGCACGACGTTTTTTGCGTGGCAGGTCCAGGCTCCCAGCGGATAGAATGCTCGCATGGAAACGCGACATGCCCGAGTGCCCGACGCGGCCGCTATCCGGGAGTTGGTAAATTACTACGCCGAACGCGGCCGAATGCTTCATCGGAGCCTTGAGGCCGTCTACGAGATGCTGCGCGAGTTTGTCGTGGTCGAGGAGGATGGGCGGATCGTCGGGTGCGTTGCGGTGGATGTGTTCTGGGCCGACCTTGCGGAGGTGAAGTCGCTGGCGGTGGCTGAGGGTCGTCGTGGCCAGGGCATCGGGCGAATGCTGGCCGAGGCGGCCGAGGCTGATGCGAGAAAGCTGGGCATCAAGAGGCTCTTCGCGCTGACTTACGAGGATGGGTTTTTCAAGTCCCGAGGGTTTGTCATCATCGACCGGGACACGCTTCCGGAGAAGGTATGGCGGGAGTGCATCGGCTGTCCTAAGTTTGACGCATGCGACGAAATCGCGATGATTAAGGAACTCGATTGACGCGTTGATCGGGTCTTTTCACAAGGCAGGGCATTGAACGACATCGAACCCATCATCCGCCTCGAAGGCGTTCACAAGGCCTTCGGCAAGCTGGTCGTGCTCGACGGCGTGGACCTGGCGATCCGCCCGGGCGAGACGACCGTGGTTATCGGTCCGAGCGGATGCGGCAAGAGCGTACTGCTCAAGCACATAATCGGGCTTTTGCACCCCGACAGCGGCAAGGTGTACTTTCGCGGCCAGGTGATTTCCGGGCGAACCGACCGTCAGTTGGTCGACGTGCGGCGGCGGATGGGTTTTCTTTTCCAGGGCGGGGCACTGTTCGATTCCATGACCGTCCATGACAACATTTGTTTCCCGCTGATCGAGCACGGCATGCGCAACCAGTCGCAACTCGACGAGCGTTGCAGCGAGGTGCTCAAGCTGGTCGGTCTGGCCGGCTACCAGGGGCGCATGCCGGAAGATCTCTCCGGCGGGCAGAAGAAACGCGTTGCGCTGGCCCGGGCCGTGGCGATGAGGCCGGAGGTGATACTCTACGACGAGCCGACGACCGGGCTGGACCCGATCCGCTCGGACCTGATAAACGAGCTTATCCTCAAGCTCCAGAAGGCCCTCGGCACGACGGCGGTGGTGGTCACTCACGACATGGCATCGGCCCGCAAGGTTGGCGACCGGATAGTCATGTTGTACGAAGGACGCTTTGTCGCGGACTGTCCGCCGGATAAACTGCTTGGCGAAGGCAGCGATGTCGTCGCTCGGTTTGTGCAAGGTCGGGCCAGCAAACGGGAATTGGCGGAGATCGAGGCGGCCCAGTTGCCCAACAATAACCAGCCCCGGAGCAGGGAGAGCGGCAAATGAAGGAGCACACTCGCAACGTGGCGGTTGGACTGACGGTCCTGGTGGCCTTGGTTATGTTCGGCGGGATGGTCATGATGTTCGCCGGCCTGCCGGAACTGCTTCAGACCGGTCGCGTCCTGCGGATGAAGTTCCCGGACACTGCCGGGGCGAAGTCCGGCGAGTGGGTCTACATGTCGGGCATTCAGGTCGGCAAGATCACCAGCATCGATTTCGTCGAGGGCGACTCGCGAAAAGGGGTTATGTTCGTCTGCCGGATCAACTCCGGTGTCAAGCTTCCGGGCAACGTCGAGCCGACGATCACTTCCCGCGCCTTGATGGGCGGGCCTTACCTGTCGTTCCAGCCTACCGGCGATGATCGCCACGACCCAGTTACCGGGGAGAAACTCGAATACCTGCCCGAGGACTGGCCCGAGCCGCTCAATGGCAGGCGAGTCTTCACGAGCATGCTGCCCAAGGAACTCACCGACGGATTGAAGAATCTATCCAACCTGGCCGAGTCGCTCAACAGCCTCGTCGCGGCCCCGGCTGGGACGCAGCCTGCCGGGACCCAGCCGACCACCCAGCCAGCGCCGCCGGCACCGCCGACCCTTCTTGGAATGCTGGCCAAGTTCGACCGGGCGCTGACGGACGTGCATGACGTGCTGGGCGACGAGGATAACCAGAAGAACTTCAAGAAGACAATGGCGGGCCTCGCGGACGCATCCGCCAAGGCTGCCGATGCAATGGACGCACTGAGGGAATTCGCCGTCGAAGGGCGGGAAAAGGCCGGCAAGACGCTCACCGCCGCAAGCCAGGCCGTCGACAAGATAGGCACGCTCGCCGTGAACACCGACCGGCGCTTGGAGGATATCTCGAAGGAGATAGTCAACGATGCCGAGAAACTCTCAAAGGTCTTGGAAACAGTCAACCGAATCGCCACAAAGATGGACACCGGCGAGGGAACCGTCGCGAAGCTCGTGAACGACCCGAAGCTCTACGACAATTTCCTTCAGGCGTCCAGGCAACTGTCCCTGCTGTCAGCCGAGCTGAGAGTGCTCGTTCGCGAGTGGGAAAAGAACGGCGTCAAGCTCAAGCTCAAGTGAGAAACGAATCCGCGATATGAAGATCGGTCCGGCAGTCTACCGGTGGCGATGGCTGATCCTGCTTGGCTGGCTGGCCGTGGGGATGGGGTTGTGTGTGCTTGCGCCGACCCTGGACCCGACCGCCCACGAACCGACGAGCTTCCTGCCTCGGGCCAACCCGTATACCCAGGCCGCCAGGGCGCTGCAGGAAAACTTCCCAAGCTCCAGTGGGCTCAGCCAGGCGGTTGTTGTCTTCGAACGCTCCGATGGCAGGCTCTCAGCCGAGGATTTCAAAGCCGTCGAAACCGTTGCCGCCGCCATCTCCAAGCCGCGCCCCGGCGAAGCGACCGCTGCCGATCTGACGGGCATCGCAGTGCGAAGCCCCAAGAGCCTGCCCCTGCCGACAAACCCGCTTAAGAGTCTCGACGGTCGGGCCGCGCTGGTCATTGTCGATGTGCCCTCCAACTTCATTACCATCCGCTCGGCAAGGATCGTGGACCATGTTCGCGCCGTCGCCGGGGCCACCGATCTCCCGGCCGGGCTCGATGTCGCGGTCACTGGTTCGAGCGGCTTCGGGCACGACTACGCCGCGGCGGCCGAGCGAAGCCACGAGCGAATCGGCTTGATCACGCTGATAGCCGTGGTGATAATCCTGCTGTTGGTTTACCGCGCGCCGGTGGCGGCGTTGGTTCCGCTGGTGGCAATCAGCGCGGCGGCCTTTGTGGCGATGAAGATTCTCGCTGTCGGCCAGCACTTCGGAATGCATATCGGCACGGGCGAGAAGGTGTTCGTGTTCGTGCTGATATACGGGGCGGGCATGGACTACTCGATGTTGTTCATCAGCCGCTTCGGCGAGGCGATCGATTCCGGCAGGGCCAAGGGCGTCGCCGCGGGCGAGGCGCTGGGTGCGACGCTGGCGGCCATTCTGGCCTCGGCGGGCACGGACACGCTGGGCCTGCTGATGCTCTCGTTCGCCGAGTACCGTGCCTTCCGCACGTCCGGGGCGGCAATAGCGGCTGCTTTGATCGTCGCGCTGATTGCGTCGATAACCCTCGTGCCTGCACTGTCGGGAATCCTGGGCCAGCGACTGTTTTGGCCAGCCCGGCGAGCAGGCCGGGTTCGCAAACCGAAAATCTGGCCGGTAATCGCACGCTTCGTAACCGCCAGGCCGGCGTGGGTGCTCGCAGCCGTGATAGCCCTGCTGGCGATTCCCGCGGTGCGTGGCGTCAAGCTCACGTGGATATACGATGCCCTCGCCGAGCTCAAGCATGAGTCGCCCGAAGGCGTAGGCAACTCGGGCGTCGGAATCGAGGCCGCCCAACGACACTGGCCCGTTGGGCAGATCGCGCCGGTAACCGTTCTCGTCCAGTCGCCCAAACCGCTGCTGGCAGCGCGATGGAAGAAACTCTCGGGCAAGCTCACCAAGGCAGCATCCGGTGCCAGTGGAGTCCAGGATGTCAGGAGCCTCACCCAGCCGCTGGGTAAGAACGCCGACTTCGTCACGCGGGCACTGCTCCGGGCCGCAGCCAGCAAGACCCGCGATGAGTACGTTTCCGCTAACGGCAGCGCCATGAGAATCCAAGCCGTCTTGGACAAGCCGTCGCTGACACTGGCCGCCATGGCCGACGTTGCTGCGATCCGCCAGGCCGTCGAAAAAACCCTCGCCGATGCCAACGAGCCAGGGCTGACCGTCGGCCTCGCCGGCGCCACAGCCGAGATGGCACAAACACGCTCCGTCACCCAGGCTGACTTCCATCGAATTGCAGTGCTCGTCCTGGCAGTCATCTTCACGATGATCTTCTGCCTCTTCCGCGACGCCATCCTGGCCGCCTTCATCGTCGCCGCCACCGTCCTGGGATACTTCGCCACGCTTGGCCTGGCGTATTGGTTGATACTACTGGCGGGCCAGGATGGGCTCGACTGGAAGGTCGAGGTCTTCCTCTTCGTCGTCATGGTCGCTGTCGGCGTGGACTACTCCATATTCCTGGCCGCAAGAGTCTCCCAGGAGGCCCGGGGCCGGACCGTCTCCGTAGCCGTCAGCAACGCACTCGTGCATACCGGACCGGTCATATCGTCCTGCGGCCTGATCATGGCTGCAACGCTCGGCAGCCTCATGGCCGGGGAACTCAAACTTTTCGTCCAACTAGGCTTGGCCTTGACACTCGGCATGCTGATAGACACCTTCATAATCCGCCCCATGCTCCTGCCGGCGTTCATAACAATCACCGGCCGAACCGGAAAAATCCCGCGGTTCCTTGAATGATGACGAAGGGGTAACATCGGGAAGGTTTTCCCGCATCGTCCGAGCCTGCGAAACGTTATAGGGTAGGGTTCGGTGCCTCAAGCTGGGTCTTGGCGGGGCGGAAAATCGTGTCGGCCCGGCGCTTCAGTTCGACTGCTCGTGGGCTCTGAAAAAGGTGATAAAATGAGACCGATCAACAGAAGACAGTTCCTGCAAACCGTCGCCGCCGGCGCCGCGGGTGTCGCGGCTGGGACGTTGGTTGGCGGTGAGGCCGGCGGGGCCATCAAGGCCGCCAGGAAGCCCAATATCGTAATCATCCTTGCCGACGACCTCGGTTGGAATGACGTCAGCTATCATGGCAGCGTGATTCGCACGCCGAACATCGACGGCATTGCGGGCAAGGGCGTCGAGCTCGACCGCTTCTACGCCGAGCCGCTTTGCTCGCCGACGCGGGCGGGGCTCATGACGGGCCGGCACCCGCTACGGGTGGGCATCGGCTGCTCTGTGATAATGCCCTGGCGCAAACACGGCATGCCCGCCGATGAGCGGATCATTCCCGAGGTCCTTGCCGACGCCGGGTACAAGCGGCGCGGGTGCTTCGGCAAGTGGCACCTAGGCCACAGCCACGTTCGACAGCATCCGCTCAGCCGGGGCTTCACACACTTTTACGGCTGTTACAACGGCAACCTTGATTACTTCACGCACATTCGAGAGGGCGAACTGGACTGGCACCGCGGGCATGCCCCGGCCCGGGAGAAAGGCTACACGACGCACCTGATAACCGACGAGGCCGTCAAGTTCATCCAGGGCTGCAAGCCCGACGAACCGTTCCTGCTTTACGTGCCGTACAATGCTCCCCACGCGCCGCTCCAGGCGCCGCAGGAATACTTGGACAAGTATCCCGACCTGACAGGAAAGCGTCAGGCGTTCGCGGCGATGGTTTCGGCGATGGATGATGGAATCGGCAGGATACTCGCGGCGCTGGACTCGCTTGACGTGGCGGATGATACGTTCGTGCTGTTCTTCAGCGACAATGGAGGCGGGATCGGCAGCGAAAACAAGCCGCTTCGAGGCTCCAAGGCGACGGTCTTCGAGGGCGGCATTCGCGTGACGGCTGGGGCACGCTGGCCCGGGGGTGGCGTGACCGGCGGCAGGAAGATATCCACCGTCATGGGCCTGATCGACGTCATGCCGACCGTCATGCGCCTGGCGGGCGTGAAGGACCACAAGGGCAAGCCGCTGGACGGCATGGACGTGCTGGACCTGTTGACCGGCCAGGCCAAACAGGCCCCGGATCGGCCTTGGTTCGGTTACATCGGCTATCGCGGGAAGGATCAACTGGCCGTGATAGAAGGGCCTTGGAAGCTCATTTACATCGGCCCGCGAATCCTCAAGACCAAGGACCCGCTGAGCGAAGGCAAGGTCCACCTGTTCAAGATCAACGAAGACCCCAACGAGACAACCGATCTGGCTGGCGACAATCCGGACGTCGTCCGCAGACTGATCGAGAAGGTCAAGACCTACCGTTCTTGGCATGGCCCGACGTGCCTGAATGACGAACCTCGCTCGCGAGGGAGTTTCAAGGCCCCCAAAGATTGGATCCTGCCCGGAACGAAGCCCGAGGACCTGAAGGAAACCAAAATCAAATGACAATGCTCGACAATAAAACGAACGTTCGCCGCGGGAGTATCGCAGCCTGGGCAGGGATAATGGCCTTTGCGATGTTTGTCACGGCGGCGCCGTTGCGCGGGCAGGATGTCAAACTCTGGCCCGACGGCGCGCCCGGGGCGAAGGGCGCCGCCAAGACAGATATTCCGACAATGAAGGTTTTTTCTGCGTCCAAGGGCGTCAAGGGGCCAGCCCCCGCCGTGCTGCTTATCCCCGGTGGCGGGTACAAGCACATCTCTGGCTACGGCCAGTACTGGAGCTTCTTCAAGACCAGGCCGGTGCGGTTTTTCTCCATGAAGTACCGCTTGCCGGCGGATGGCTATCGGCACCCGGCACCGCTTCAGGACGCCAGCCGGGCCGTGCGAACTATCCGCGCCAGGGCGAAGGAATGGAACATCGACCCCAACCGTGTGGTGGTGGTCGCGTTTTCTTCCGGTGGGCACGTGGCCTCTACGCTCGCGACGCACTTTACGCTTGGCGACCCAAAGGCCAATGATTCGGTCGAGCGTTTCAGCTCCAGGCCGGATTGCATGGCGCTGTTCTGCCCGGTGATCAGCATGACCGACCACCCGCACAGGCCATCGGTGGTAAGGGTTCTCGGGCCCAACCCGAGCGCGGATTTGCTCAAGGATTTGTCCAACGAACTCCAGGTAACCGCCGAGACGCCTCCGACGATGCTGGCCCACGCCAAGGACGACGGGCTCGTCCCGCCGGAAAACAGCATTCGCTATCATGAGGCGTTGAAGAAGGCCGGCGTTGCGACCGAATTGCACCTCTACGCCGAAGGTGGCCATGGCGTGACCAAGGATACCAACCCGTGGCGACGGGATCTCGAAGCCTGGCTGGTCAAGTGCAAGATACTGCCCAAATCACCCATCGCAGGCAAAAACGCGATCGTCCGGTAAGCGACTCAGTAAACAACAGCCTTTCTCTTGGGCGCTCGCGGGCCCATTGAGGTCTTGCCGACATGAACCATGGCTTTCAAGCCTTGGTATGATTGCCTGCTCTGAAAGATCCTGGCGCCGCGCTTGACAATCTACTGCTCTGCCTGTATTATCATGGCACGATGAACGCGAACGCTATTGAACTTGGCTCGTCCTTTTCCGCAAATTGTTGCGGTGGCGGGTTTTGGTTCGCGCTGCTAGTAGTCGCCGTACTATAGGTCGCTGCACGCGTTTTTCAGCGTGTAGCGGCCAACACTCCGATTTCCCGCCGTCGCGGGTTTTTCCCCTTTTTCCGGCAGTTGGTTTTCGCTTGAGCCCGGGGTTTCCGCCAGACGGCATAGGGTGTATGTTACTGGCGTGACCACAACCTAGACGAGGACGAGCAATGACGGACAAGACAGACGCTCCGAGCGAAGCGCCGACGCCACGAAGTTTTATCGGCGTTTCAGGCGCGCGCATTTTTACCGAGGTTCTTCGGGAAGAAGGCACGGAGGTTCTCTTCGGGTTTCCCGGCGGGACGGTGATTCCGATCTTCGACGCGCTTTATGATTCGCCGATCAAGTTCGTACTGACCCGCCACGAGCAGGGCGCCGCCCACATGGCTGACGGGTACGCCCGCTCGACCGGCAAGACCGGCGTGGTTATCGCCACCAGTGGGCCGGGCGCGACCAACCTGATTACCGGCCTGGCGACGGCGCACATGGACTCGGTGCCGATGGTGGCCTTTACGGGGCAGGTCCGCAGCAACCTCATCGGCAACGACGCCTTCCAGGAGGCGGATGTCACCGGCATCACGCGTTCGATTACCAAGCACAACTTCCTGGTTACACACGTGGAGGATCTCGCGCGGACGATGAAGGAAGCGTTCCACATCGCTCGCACGGGCAGGCCGGGACCGGTGTTGGTGGACATTGCCGTGGATGTCACCCTCAACAAGCCCGAGAAGGAGCCCCGAATCGAGCCCGATCTGCCAGGCTACAAGCCTCGCGGCGGCGGACACGACCGTCAGATCCAAGCTGCCGCCAATGCCATCAACAAGGCCAAGCGCCCGCTGCTCTACGTTGGCGGCGGTGTGATTATCGCCGAAGCCTCGCAGGAATTGCGCGACCTCGCCACAAAGGGGCGACTGCCTGTGACGACCACGTTGCTGGGTCTTGGTGCCGTTGACGAGGATGACGAACTGAGCCTCAAGATGCTCGGTATGCACGGCACGGCCTACGCCAACTACGCCACCCAGGAGTGCGATTGCCTTGTGGCTATCGGGGCTAGGTTCGACGACCGCGTTACCGGACGGATTGATACGTTTGCCTCGAAGGCCGAGACAATCATCCACATAGACATCGACCCGTCATCGATATCCAAGAACGTCGTGGTTGACATCCCGGTTGTCGGGGATGCAAAGTTCATTCTGGGCAGGATGCTCGAATACATCGAGCCGACGGACCGCCCGGCCTGGCTGGGTCAGATCGCCCAGTGGAAGGAAAAGTACCCGCTTCGTTACGAACACAACGGTCTGATCAAGCCGCAGGAGGTCGTCGAGACGCTCGGCAGGATCACCGACCACGACGCGATTATCGCCACCGGCGTCGGTCAGCACCAGATGTGGGCCGCGCAGTTCTACGGGTGGCATCGCCCGAGGCAGATCATTACCTCCGGCGGGCTGGGCACGATGGGCTTCGGTTGTCCGGCCGCGATCGGGGCGGCGTTTGGCAACCCGGGCAAGACTGTCATAGACATCGATGGCGACGGCAGTTTCACGATGACCATGATAGAGGTCATCACGGCCGCGCAGCACGAACTGCCCGTGAAGTTCGTCGTGCTGGACAACGGCTACCTGGGCATGGTCCGGCAGTGGCAGGAGATGTTCTATCGCGGTCGATATTCCGGCGTTGTACACCCGTGCCCGGACTTCGCCAAAGTGGCCGAGGGGTTCGGCGCCCGGGGGATTCGCATCAGCGACCGCGCCGAACTCGCCGACGGCCTGGCCGAGATGCTCAAACATCCCGGGCCGGTCGTCTGCTGCGTGGATGTTGAGCCGGAAGAGAATGTCTACCCGATGGTGGCGACCGGCAAGAGCCTCAACGAAATGGACCTCGGCAAACTGTCCTGATGGGCGAACCGCCAGGAAGCAGTGTGGAGAGATAAAAGATGAAACACGTTATTATGGCACTCGTTCAGAACCAGCCCGGCGTGCTGGCCCACGTGGCTGGAATGTTCTCGGCCCGTGGGTTCAACATAGACTCCCTCGTCGTCGGCCGGACCGACGATCCGCAGTTGTCCCGCATGACCATCGTTGCCGTCGGCGACGACCGCGTGCTCGAACAAATCCGCAAACAGCTCGAGAAGATTGTCACCATCGTCAAGGTCCGTGACTTCGAGGATGTCGCCCATATCGAGCGCGACCTGATGCTCATCCGCATCCACGCGCCGGCGGATAAGCGGGTTGGGGTGGTTGAACTGGCCAACCTCTTCCGTGGGCGGGTGGTGGATGTGGCGCGAAAGAATCTCGTCGTCGAGTTGTCCGGCCCGGAGGCGAAGATCGAGGCCTTCCTGGACCTGGTTCGCCCGTACGGAATCAGCGAGTTGGCCAGGACCGGCGTGATAGCTATGAAACGCGGCACGCAGCACAGCGAGGCCTGATGTCGCCTGCTGTTGGCGAGATCTGCATATATGGCTTGACTTGGAGGGGGGATTCAGCGAAATTGCGCGACCCGCATTTTGCGGGCAAATGGCATGACTAAACGAAAAGAAACCTCGGTCTTACCGGCGCTGGCAGTTTTGCTGGCCTGCGCGATCCCCGGGGCCGGGCACATCTACCTTGGCCGGGTCGGGAGGGGGCTTATCATCTTCCTGACCATCAGCGCCCTGTTCTGGTCGGGCATGGCGATCGGGGGAGTGCTTACCGTCGACTCGCAGCAGGAAAAGTGGTGGTTTGCCGCCCAGATGCTAACCGGCGCAAACGGCCTGGTCGCGTGGCAACTGGAGAAACGGGCCTACCAGGACCTCCAGCAGGACCTCCAGAAAGACGCGCAGGGTCGGAGCCTCGAAGATCGCATGGTCGATAAAAAAATTGCCTTGGTAGCCCCGGCAGAGACCGTCGCCCGGGCCTACTCTGGCGTGGCTGGGCTGATCAACCTTATGTGCATATTCGACGTCCTGATGCTCTCGCTCATGGGCGTGCGGGGCGAACCATCCCCGGAGAAAAAACGGGCTAAACGCCGTTCAGAAAAGGACGTGGAAACCAAATCGTGATCGCAACGCTGTTCTACAATCCGATCACTCTAAGCTTCGAGTCGGAGCTATGGCTGTTGCTGCCGCTCTGCGCAGCCGTCGGGCTGGTCTACAAGACCATTCGCGTCGAAAATATCAGCCATCTGCTCAAAGAGTTTGTCCTGCTGCTGCTTTACATGGCCTTCGGGCTTGTCGTTCTGTGTACGCTGCTGTGGCTGATCGATACCTACTGGCCCGGATCTGCCTGGTTCTCCTAAGTGGCCTAAAGTAAGTTTATTAGAGTCTATGTGCAGGGCCTGCCTGCCTATATGGCAGGGGGGCAAAACCAGCGTGAACCCACCAAGACAGATCCCGGGTTGCTCAACTGCATCAGTGGAAAGTTTTGCACTTTCAAAGAAGTCCATCACCCGCCATTGAAGGGCCAATCTCACTTCGATCCGTTAAAAACTCGTTGCCCTCTGTACGTTACGTGTTTTTCATAATGCATTTAAGCTCATGAAGTGTCCTTAGGCTGTTTGGCTCGGCGTTTATTGGACAAAACTAAGGAGAATAAGCGTATTTCCGATTTTTCTCGATCATAGAATGGTGCGTAGGCGTAGGAATGTTAGCTTCGCACCAGTGAATTGTGAGGTCACAATGATTTCTGATCGAGTATTGCTGGATATCGAATCGCAGCAGGACTTCTTCAGCCCTTCCGGGGCGCTGTACAGGCCGCAGTTTTCAAGTGTGGCCAAGAAGGTGGCTCGGCTCTTTTCCTGGGCTCGTCTCAATGACATTCCGGTTATCAGCACCGTTCTGAGGCTTCGGCCTGGCGAGCGCGGGCCGCTGTCTTCAAAGCCCTACTGTGTGGACGACACCGAGGGCGAGCAGAAACTGGCCAAGACGGTG
>Ga0307990_1002866_pt1 | contig 13498 bp, 13 predicted proteins | sample EllFjometagen129_FD_203168 | JGI IMG/M metagenome (GOLD analysis project Ga0307990, IMG submission 203168) | Marine microbial communities from Ellis Fjord, Antarctic Ocean - #129 | ecosystem: Environmental > Aquatic > Marine > Unclassified | place: Southern Ocean | collected 2014-10-08
CTATTAAATCCTGTCGATCAGCCATCCCGTGGTATCGTATATAACGTTTTATCCAGTCACAATACGTTCGCTCCGTGTGGATCGAGTAGTGATGCAGCCGCATCACATCCCGTACTTCATCAAGCAGTTTCATGTTCTTGGATGTGTTCTTAGATGTTGACATATGATACTCATGTCAATTAAAATAACTTAATCGAAGATAACGGGGCAAGGCAAATATGCCCGAAAATATGTTAAATATCGTTATATCAAGGCAGATTTGCCTGTCAATTATTGGTTGGACAAAAGGAGAAAATATAGATGAAACAGAAGTGGATTGTTTTATTAATCCTTGCAATACTTTGGGTAATATTTACAATTATATATGCAGTTAACTATATCACAGTACCAAGTGGGTCGACTTATTTATTCGAAAGTATCAAGTTTCTTTTTCTTTCAATATCTGCTTTTGGAGTATTGTTCTCAACTCTATTGAGTTCATATAATTCTTTAGAATCAACATCCAACATTAAGGATCGAATAGAATTTGAAAAGACTGAAAATTCATTTTCATACATATTTAGATGGGATTCAGACATTTTGAAAGAAGCAAGGGATGAGACAAGACGTATTAAAAAAATTGAAAACGATGTTTCCCAAAACCAACTACTTGAAAATATTAGCGGTAATGAACCCCTTGAAAGATCCATAATAACAATGTTTAACTATTTTGAAGGAATCTATCTTTCAATTAGAGAAAACAGAGTAAATGCTCTACTTTTAAAAGAAGCATTTAAGGATGCATATATTGGTATTTATGAAAGATTTAAGGAGTGGATAAATCAACGCTTAGATGTAACCCAGAGGAATAACCTAAAAAAACTCTATGATGACTGGAGGTAATGTCCAACAACAGCCTGCACAAGGACCGCAAAAGGCGGGCGGCTGTGGCTTCTGCGGTTTCATCATTTAACTTTACATATAGCCAAGCCCCCGTTCCTTTTGCGGCCTGTAAGGCGGAGCGTTGGGCAACAAGAATATTGGAGAAATAAATGCCAATTAAGGTTGATATTGAATGGAATTGGATCGAATGGGATGAAGGGGATACCTGGAAAAAAAATATTTTACCTCAACTTACTGAAGCTAATATAAGCGAAGAACAACTTGAAAGATGTGTTTATATAATACGCGTTAAAGGGCTATTTGCTATAAACTACCCTAATGGGGTTTCTCCAACTTTGTATATCGGTGAAGGCAATTTTAAAAACAGAATTATTCAACATAAAAATTGGTTCAAAGGCTTAATTGATCTCGTGGGTGAATTTCCATTCCTTATCGGTGTTTGTGTTCCAAGAGTAAGAAATAGTTATGAGGCATATAAAGATTTAGAAGCCGCATTACTAATTGAATTCAAAGACATTTATGGCTGCGCACCACTAAAAAATAAACAAATGGAAACCAGAAAGTGCGATTACGATTATCAGCCGAATGAGGAATTCAGAGGGGCAATAATGATCGGCAAAGGATTCCGCTACTACTGGGCAATAGAGCCAATGCGGTCAAATGATTTCTATGATGATTACTTTCGCACATGTGACTAATTTCCCGAATAATAAGGGGATTGCCCAACAAAACGTTCCACCGGAAATTTTCTCCGCTGCGCTCCGAAATTTCCGGTAAACTCCACGTTATGGATAAATGATAAATGCAAATTAATCTCGAAAAATCAAGTATATTGCTAAAATTGTTCGGTTCTATAGCTATTATTGCTGCCACTATTATTTTTTCTGTTATAATTTACAATATTGATGACAAATTGAATAGTATTAGTGAAAATATCTCGAGGCATAAAATCGATTCGATATATTTTAAGCTGTCTAGAGCGTCATTTGAGGATCAATTTTTAGAAAGACGAATTAATTTACTTGAAAGAAACAATAGAATCATTGATAAAGCTGGGTTAAACAAGCGGATTGAATTTGAAGATCAAATTAATGAATTGGAACATCAAATTCTGGATACAACTAAAAAAATAATAAAAAACCAAGCGGGGAGCTTGCGTGAAAGTGGTTCGAACATATCAGAAATGAAAAGTCTTGACCAAAAACTTGATTCAATTATTATAGATCCAGATATGTCGATTAATATCAAACTCAAAAAACTCGAACCAATTCGTGAAAAAACAAGTGATTTACTCGATATTAGATTTCAAAAATATCAAAGTGAATTAAAGGATCTCAGGAAAGAAGAAAAAGATCATAAAGAACGAAAATTATTTTGGAATAGGTTTTTTATATGGCTTCAAGTAGCAGGAATAATTGCCTTAAGTTTTGGTGAGTTGTTAGGTACAAAGGTATCATTTCATAGCATAAAAGAAAAAACAGCCCATAACAAAACAAATTAACTCGCACTGCGAAAAGCTGCGCCGCTTCGCTCTGTAGTTTTTAGCATCCGGTTATTTGCAACGTTATATTTGCAAAGCACCACGCAACAAGATTTGATAAAAAATCGAAATCGGAGAAATAAATGAAACAACCGGACATAATTCAAACGATACTAAAAGACAGCAATTACCATCTTACACTATTTACAGAAGATGAAATAAATAAATTACGGGAAAAAGTTTTTACCAAAACTCTCAGGAGTAAAGAAACTTCATTTATAAAATGTATTGTCCGGGACAAAGATATCCAGTTGAAGCCGGAAGAAATTGTCAGACAACTCTATGCAACACGTCTCATCAAAAGATACGGTTACCCCAAAAAAAGATTGATATTTGAATATTCTGTAAATTTTGGCAGGGAAAAGAAAAAAGCGGATATTGTTATTTTTGACAAAGACCGTTCTGATGCAGGGTATATCATTGTTGAGCTAAAGAAGCCCAAACTCAAAGATGGCAAAAATCAGCTACGCTCTTACTGCAATGCCACAGGCGCCCCAATTGGTGTTTGGACAAACGGTGAACAAATCTCCCATTATCACCGTAAAGACCCCAACTATTTTGAAGATATAACTGATATTCCCAATGCAAGACAAAGTCTTAAGGATATTCTTAGTGAACGCTTTACTCTAAAAGATTTGATTATCAAAGATGAATTGTCAAACAAACGGAAATCATTAAAAGACAAGATTCAGGAAATGGAAGATGAAGTTCTGGCAAATGCCGGAGTTGATGTATTTGAGGAGGTTTTTAAACTAATATTCACTAAACTCTATGATGAATATTTAAGCCAAAAAGACAAGGGAGTTCTGAATTATTTTTTGAGACAGGTTATAAAAACTGCAGTCCATGAACCAGCTGCAAGATATGGTAATGACCCCAGTTATCTTGATGGACAGGATTATGAGGCTCTTAAAGAAGCGGTTAATGGGGTTTCTGATGAAGGTTTCCGAGTAATGGAGTTCAGGAATACCGGACAAACCGACACTGAGCTTAAAAATAAAATAGAGGCACTCTTTAATCAGGCAAAAACCCAGTGGCCGGGTGTTTTTCCCGAAGGTTCAAGCTTTGAACTATCTGACAGCCATTTATCAATATGTGTTTCAAGTTTACAGGATGTAAAGCTGTTTAATTCCAATCTGCTTGTTGTAGATGAAGCCTTTGAATACTTGGTCAATAAATCTGCCAAAGGCGAAAAAGGGCAATACTTTACCCCTCGCCATGTAATTGATATGTGCGTTCAAATGCTTAACCCCAAACGTGGCGAATATATGATTGATACTGCCTCCGGTAGTTGTGGTTTTCCTGTACACACCATTTTCAAACTGACAGGTCATCTGTTTACAAATGAAGAAATACCGGATGATGATAAACAGCATGTCTTAAAAGTTTTTGGAATCGACTTTGATGAAAAAACAGTCAGGGTTGCCAGAACCTTAAATTTGATAGCCGGAGACGGTGAGACCAATGTATTGCATTTAAACTCATTGGATTTTGACCGTTGGAAAGACAAAACAGAAAAAGATAAAAAATGGATTAACACCTACGGGAAAGGATTTGAACGTCTGGAGAAGCTTCGGGCTGAAAAAGGCGAAAACCAACAATTTAATTTTGATATTCTGATGGCAAATCCACCTTTTGCCGGAGATATAAAGGAAAGCCGTATTCTACATCAATACGAACTCGGGTTTAAATCTAATGGAAAGGCACAAAGCAAAGTCGGGCGGGATATTCTCTTTATCGAAAGAAACCTGGATTTTCTTAAACCCGGTGGAAGAATGGCAATAGTTCTGCCACAAGGCAGGTTTAATAATACCTCTGATAAGCATATAAGGGAATTTATTGCACAGCATGCCCGCATCCTTGCGGTTGTTGGTTTGCACGGTAACACCTTCAAACCCCATACAGGAACAAAAACCAGCGTTCTTTTTGTGCAGAAGTGGGATGATAAGCTTTGCCCGAAAGTTGATGATTATCCCATCTTTTTTGCCGTCAGTGAAAAAGGCGGCAAAGATAATTCTGGTGATTATATTTATGTCAAAAATGATAACGGGCAATACAAGCTTGATAAGAACGGGCACTTAATCGTTAACCATGACTTGCATAGCCATGACGGAGAACTACCCGATGGTATCGCTGAGGCTTTTATCGCCTGGGCAAAAAGCCAAGTACTTTCGTTTTGGGCGGAGAATTAAATGCAGTATTCAATTATTTCGAAAAATAATATAGAAGGCGCATTTCGGATAGACCCTGAGTATTACCATCCGATTCATGTCACGCTTCTATCCAGATTACACAGGCTTAAATCAATAAAACTGAGAGAAGCGTTAACAACGCTCACAGACATGGGCGCTTTTTCATTGTACAAAAAAGAATTTTTAGTGGATGAAGGTGTTCCATTTCTACGGGTTAATAATATTGGCCTAAATAGGCTTAAGTTAGACAGCCTTATTTATATTACACCTGAATACAATGATATTCTCAAAAAATCACAGATACATCATAAAGATGTGTTGCTAACTACAAAGGCAATAATTGGGATGTCTTGTACTGTTCCTGAATTAACTGACTATTACAACATGTCTCAAAATCTTGTCCGAATACGCATAAACGAAAACCTATTAAACCCTTATTACCTTTCTACTTTTCTTGTGTCTAAATATGGTTATTTCCAAACAAATAGGTTGGCTACAGGTAATGTTCAGCTATATCTTAATTTTGAAAACATTGGTGACATATTAATACCAAGGTTTTCCGATTCTCTGTATAAAGCTATTGAAAATACCGTTAAGGAATCTGAACGACAAACGTCACTTTCAGAAAGTGTATTTGGTTTGGCACAACAAGAAATATTATCTGAGATTGGATTAATAAATTACAAAGCAGAACATTGTATTAGTTTTGTGAAAAACTACTCAGATACACTGCAAGCTGATCGTTTTGATGCAGAATATTATCAGCCCAAATATGAAAAAGTAATTGCAGCTATTATGGGTTATGAGGGTGGCTGGGATAAGCTGGGGAACTTGGTCACTATTAAAAAATGTTTCGAAGTCGGCAGCAAGGAATATTTAGAAGAAGGCATTCCTTTTATAAGGGTAAGCAACCTAAGCCCTTTTGACATTTCAGAAGAGAAATATATTTCTGAAAAGCTATATCAGACAATCACTCAGCATCAGCCCAAAAAAGGAGAAATCCTTTTCAGTAAGGATGCAACCCCTGGGATTGCTTATTATCTAAACGAAGTACCACAAAAGATGATCCCCTCAGGCGGAATACTCCGTCTGAAGAATAAATCAGACAAAATAAATAACGAGTATCTAACGCTGGTGCTAAACTCCATACTGACAAGAGAACAAGTCAACCGTGATGTGGGTGGTTCTGTGATCCTTCACTGGCGACCAGATCAGGTAAAAGAAACAGTAATTCCCATTCTATCAGAAGCAAAACAAACTCAAATTCAGCAAAAAGTGACCGAATCTTTTAATTTGCGCAAACAATCCAAACACCTGTTGGAATGTGCCAAGAAAGCGGTAGAAATGGCAATAGAACAAGACGAACAAAAAGCAATCAACTGGCTGGAAGATGAAACCAAAGAAATTCAAATATAACAAAAAATGCAGCGGACGGAAAAAGCCCCGCCGCTGATTTTGACATTAGATGCAGAAAGATAAAGTGGGGGGAGGGGGGGCTCAAATCTTTATCATTGAATTTATAGGGATTTGGCATTTATGCTAAGAATCTTGGTGGGAGTATTAAAGGATAAAGATTTGACTCCAAGCTTCCCCATTGTGCTGTGGCATCCCTTCATGGAGAAGCGTCCTGCTGAAAGATGGAATGGCGTCGGCTCAAAGGATCACTTGACTTATTACAGTGGTTTTGAAGATGATCAAAGGTGTAAGCTTAGAATCACTGGGCGAGTTGACTTTATTAAGAAGCTGCCTTTTCCTATCCGTTGGGCTTTGCTTATATTCAATGCTTCTATTTTGGGACACTGAAACCGCAACATTTAATATACTGATGGGGAGTTCAGCAAAATGAACAAAAAGTTTATAATTAAAGATTTTATAATTATCACATTACTTACCAGTGGAAATGGCAACCGAAAAATGACCCATCGTGGCAACCCAAATTTGACCCACCCCCTGGTTAAAAAAAGTATTCCTATACTGCTGCTTTTAGCAGAAAGGGTCCCAGAATAGATGGCAACGCAGGGAGCTTGTAGGGCGACCGGAGGTGCCATCTATTTATCTCACTTTATCCCACTCAATCAGTTATCTGTTCTTCAATGTATCTTTCAAACGGTAACTCTCCCATGTACAGTTCACGACATAAGCTTTATGTGTTACACGATCCAAAAGGGCTGCAGTGAGCGTCGGGTCACCAAATATCTGTGTCCAGTCACCGAATCCCAGGTTAGTGGTAATGATGACAGGTTTTTTCTCATGACGTTCAGCAAGTACCTGGAAAATCAGTTCAGCGCCTTCTCTGGAAAAAGGAACATAACCCAACTCGTCAATAATCAACAGGCCATACCCGGCATAACGTTTCATGGTATGTCCAAGGATCTTTTCATCACGGGCTTCGATCAGTTCATTGGCCAGTTCGCAGCCTGTAACGAAGCGCGTTCGTATTCCCTGGCGGCAGGCCTCCATCCCGAGAGCGGTTGCCAGATGTGTCTTGCCGGTGCCGCTACGGCCCAGAAATATCACGTTGCGGGCCTCTTTGATGTATTGACCGCTTAACAGTTCCTTGATCAAACGGGTATCCAGATCCGGGGCCGCTTCAAATTGGAATGTTTCAATGGGTTTTAGAAGAGGGAATTTAGCGTCCCTGGTTCTGCGCTTTAACCCGTTTTCTGTCCGGACAGTTACCTCGATCTCTGTCAGATTGAGCAGAAACTCTGCATAATCTTCACTCTTCTCCCTGGCCTGGCGAAGGCATGTCTCAAGCTGCGAGATCATGCCGGAGAGCTTCAACAGTTTCATGTTGGCGAGAAGCTGGACTCTAACGGCTGCTTTCACAGAACACCTCCTATCCGGTTGTAGACCGAGACATCCGGAGGCGGGAGTGTCTCCCAATTGTCAAGTGGAACTGGAGAGTACTCCACTGGAGCTATCCTGCTGATCAATATATGTTCCACTGCCTCGCTGGAGCTGACACCGGCTAAAAGGGCCTCTTCCACTGCGGAAAGCACATCTTCCTTTTTGTGTTCTTTAAAGAGCATCAAGACGTTTATAAAATCCTTCGTGCCACTGGTATGTCCCTGTTTTTCACAGAAACGTCTCAGGAGTTGTTCAAGACACTCCGGCCATACTTTTCTCCACTGCCTGATAGGACGAGCAGACTCAAAGGCCTGAGGACGTTGGGAGATCAACTCCAGGTAATGAAACGGATCCAGCTGCCACTTGTTGTTGCCATAGAGGCGACGGTGGGCGGCTATCTTCCGGCTGCCGTGGAATATGTCCACTCGATCCACATAGACAATGGCCTTGACCTTCAGCCCCGCGTACCGAGTAGGGACCGAATAGCGGTTCTTGTCCATTATCATTGTTGAGTACTTGTCCACCTTCCCTGAACAGGTCTTAATATTGGTGAATCGGATCTCGGGTATGGGCAGAAGGCAAAGTTTCTCTTTCTCATATAGCTCATTGACTGTTTCTTCTCTGCCGGGCATGCGATGGTTGCCGTAGGCCATGCATTCATCCAGAAGACGTCGGTTTAACTCCTCCAGGCTCTGTGCCTCAGGTACGGGCACCATGTAGTTGCGGCGGGCATATCCCACAAACCCTTCAACCCCGCCTTTCTCATGGCCCTGAGCGGGATTACAAAAACGTGGTGTGAAATTATAATACGCCTGAAACTTCAAAAAGCTTTCATTTATCTTTCTGTCTCTACCGCGGAGAACCTTGTCAACCGCGGTGGTCAGGTTGTCATAGATCAGGGTGGAAAACACACCACCAAAAAAGTCAAAGGCCTGAATATGCCCCTCAAACAGGGCCTGTTGACGTTCACATGGAAAGCACTGGACAAAATGCTTCCCACTGCCTTTAGAGCGCATACAGAACATCTTCAGCTTGACGTGTTCATCGGCCAATACTGCATGGCTCGTTCCCCAGTCTACTTCCGCTTCAAACCCTGGCTCGGGGTCCAGGGGAATAAAGATTAGAGAGTTGTCAAGGCCAAGCAGCCGGCGGGCATCATGCACGTACTTCCTCACTGTTCTGTCACTGCCCTCAAAGCCATGTTCGTAACACAGTCGAGAGTAGATCCTTTTTGCAGTATGACGTTGTTTTTTGGGTTTATCTTTGTCTCCCTTAAGCCAACTGTCAATGATATCGAGATATGGGTCAAGTACCGGATACGGCTGGTTCTTTCTGGCACTGTAACCACAATGCTCATTGCTCAGTGCTTTTCTGATGGTGTTTCTTGAATGTCCTGTATCTCTGACTATCTCTCTAATCTTCTTCCCGTACACTCTGTTCGCTGTCCTGATATAGCTGTATTGATCCACCGTTATCATTCTCCCTTCACCTCCAGTAGCATGATATCCATCAAGATATCCTATCTACCAGAGATCTCTATCGGGTGGGTCATTTTTCGGTTGCCGTTTGCCCCCCAAGTGGGTCAATTTTAGAGTACCAAAACCAACAGATTGATGCTCAATAAGACAATCAGGTTCATCGATGCTATGACAGAGGGAATAATTCGAAATATTTAGCCTTATTACAGATTCCCATCCGTTAATATTGTTCAAAGGTGTACGTTTTTCACCAATACCGTGTGAGTTGATATACTTTACTCCAGATTCTCCAAATGGCTTGGGGAATTTATGTAGTAAAGTGCCGTCATTGTGATACGTAATCTCTGCGTATGATGCCAGAATATCTGACTTTGAATGATAATTTTTATTCTCACTATAAGTTACAGCAGAATGCTGGTCAGGTTCGATGAATTGAAATTTCATCTCATCCGTTAGCTTCCCAATATTTAATATCCGGAAAAGCAACCTGCTGTATCCATCCTTCGATCTAAAAGCGATAGTTTTCTTTATTTTCATATTGTTTTTCTCGGTATTTACCTAATAACCATGAAATCTGCATAACGTGAGCTTCACCGGTTGCCGGAACGCGTAGCGTGTAGGCAATCCGTGTGCAAACTATTGCTAGAGGCGTTACTCCTTTCCGGTCTTTTCCCATCCCTGAAGAACCTCGACCACCTGAAATATGCTAGAAACGATTGCGTTTAGAAGCTGATACCCCTGAAATACTGTTGGAAGGTCGCGATCTATATGCAAAAAAGCCAGGGCCTCAGCAAGTTCGCTACTCGGCAAGTGAGCATCAGCGTGTCTCAACTCATACACACCGAATAAAGCGCCCATAGCTAAATGTGCCGCATTGTCACCGATTTTGGATGCGATAAGGTTTTCTAACGTTTTCAGTGAACCCCATTTTGTACCCTTTGGCGGACTAACAATAGTCTGCATGGCAGCGATGTCGAGACCATCAGCGGTTACTCTTGCAACATCTTTCGCCAGCGAGTAAAGCCCAGAATTATCGACAGCCCTGAACCTGTGTATCTTTGGGAGCAGTTCTCGAACAAATTCGTTGTCTTTAAAAATAGATATGCCTAGTTGTTTCTGAGACAGCACATTAATGAGCTCCAAGCCTTTGCTGAGAAATGTTTCCGGGGCTTTAGTCCGTGCAGGCAGTGCCCTGACCCGAGAGGCCAAGAGTTCTTCAGATACGCCACTTTCTGGACCTACATTGTGACTAGCCCATATTCGTTGTTGCCATTCGGGAAGTAGCACCACGTCTTTTGCATACGCATTAACCAGCGATAGCCGGTTTATCCCGAAGTGAACGCTGTGATCCGGAGAACAACTTACTGATCCTGTATCTCTGGTATGCCACACCAATGAGCCACCTCTTCGGTGAGCGAGCGCCATGATCGCTTCAGGTTTGAACCATAACCATCTTCCACCATCTCCAAGCTTTTCCCTTGTTTCCCGGGTTCCTTGCTCGTCAATGATGAAGAAAACGGAGGGTGGCATCGCATCGCGACGAATACGTGGACTTATTTTTGCTGGCTCTACCCACTCGTTTCGCCAAAGTGACCCCAGGATCATGAAGAGCTTTTTGCCTTCAAAGGTTTTTTCCCAGGAGCTTGATTTAACATTCTCGTCCGTCGGCAAACCCGAAATGTCTGGCATATCATCAGATTCATCAACGTCCGTCCTTGACGCATGAAACACGGCGATCTTCTCGCCATAGGGATGCCCTCCTTCATGGATTTCAGCTACCCGGCCTTCCCAGCGATCTGTTGGCGTTTCCTCCCGTGAGGATCGGTTTTTCCAAGCAATAAAGGAAGTATCATCGGTTACCGCGTCGCGGCTACGGTAGGAAGTAGCATACAAGGCCATATTACGAGCGCACAGATAGTCTTTCAAGTGTTCTGCTCTGACTTCCAGCAGAAAGGGCCTGTCATCTGCTCCTCTATGCAGATGAGCGACCTCAATATAGCCCTCGCGGGGGCGGACCCAAGCGTCTTTCTCCCTCTTGAGATCTAATGCGGTCACGAAATCCTGGTTGAGGTGCCATTGTGATGTGTCTATGCTGTTGAAGTGCTGATCTAGAACCAAATGTGTTCCCAAGTACTTGCCATCATAATCTTCAAAAACATCAGCGGCTATGTATTTGCTATTGTCGCAAAAACCGGAGTGGTTATGACTTATTCCAATGTCTTTCCAGCCGAGCTTTGAAACCGTATCCTTTTGGTCGATCGGAACGGCCACAGTTCCGATGCCAAAGAACTCCTTCCTGTAGCCCAGATAGCCGTAACGGCCTCTCTTTTGAAGTTCATGGACGGCTCTCAAAGGTATCCATATCGAGCTGTTCAGCTTACGGCGTCGGATATCAGCCATTTCAAACCAGTTCTGATCGAGCCTCATGGTACCTCTTCAATGTTCATATTTTGACGGCCTCTAATCGCTGCGGATGATCACCCGCAGCGCCTTGTTCCGGGCGCGAAGCGTCCGGAACAACGTTCGCACTCACGTTTTGCGCGCGTAGCAAGCAATAACGTGCAGTGCTTGGTTCGATATTCTATTGTACCGGAACTAGATCAGTATCCCATGCTTTAAAGACCTCATCGTCTGGTTTGTTGTTGCATGAGGTGCACATGGGCAGGATGTATTCCTTACTTCCTTCTCCGGATTTGATAACATGTCCTCCAAGATCAGGATTTCCGTTACATCCCAACACTTCACAGGTTGTGGCTTTTTTCCCTTTCTTCTTTTCCCAAAAGTCTAACCAGCTTGAATACCCAGCCGGAGGAGTTTTGTCTGCTGTACCTTTTTTGTTTTTTACTTCGATGAAAGCCATGATTTCCTCCTTTTTTTGTTTTTTATCGAACAAGTTATTGAGCGGATATGGATATCATCACCTTTGTAATGATATCTGCCTTTTTAAACCTATGAAGGGTTATGTTCACCGCCCCTTGTGGTTTGTTGGGTCGCATATTAAATATTCACTATTTAAACAAAACGGCCTTAATATCATTGCTAATATTTAAGATGTGATCCGCATTTCTTTTATTTACTCTCCAGTATCGGTTTTAGAATATCCGGGCTTTTTTCTGCAAAGCTGTTCATCCGTTTGACAATCTCGCTTTCAGGATTTGACCAGCGTTTGTGGAGTTCTTCAATTACCGTTTCTTTTTTCTCATCCGGCATCTGCTCAAAATCATCTTCGCCTAATACCTCTTTTAAATCCTGCTCAACAAATTTCAGGATGTCTATTTCTTTTTCTTTCATGTGGTCGGGGAAGTAGAGTTCAAAGACGAGGGCATTTAAAATATATTTGTTAGTTTTTGTAAACACCACATCATTATTATCAATAAATAAAACAAATTTAACTAACAAAACTATAATCTTATGGAATAGAACTGGAATAGAAGATGGATACGGCAAGTTATTTAGCATATCTTTTGTGAAATTAACGCCAGTATTGTAACTAGAAGCAGAGTATCTTTCCCTTATATAGAATATAGCAAATTTAGAATTGATAATCGCTGAGACAAACATTAGAAACTCAATATTAGTCGTCCTTAATATCAATGTAGATTTTCCTGGTATAATAGTTCCACCTGCATCTATTGTGGCATCTAGTAATGTTAATCCTTTTATGATCAATTTATTTGATGACGCTTTTTCTCCATAAGTATTTTTAAAAGTTTTATGAAAATCTGTTTTTAGAACTATTGGGTATAGATACTTATCTTTAAGATAAGTCATTTCTTTCTTGCCCCAGCGAGAACCAAATTGATCTATTGTTCCTGTATTGATTACTTGATAATAATCATTGCTATTATGATGATAGTCTTGATTGTTATGTAGTATCTCTTTCAAGGTATAACAATCTGATGTTGCACATGCATTTTCAAATGATAACTCTAAAACTTCTTGAAAGGTTTTGTAATTCTTCGTAATTGTAAGAAGTAATTTTAAATGTGTAGAAAACACAATATCTAGCTGATATGGTTGTTTAATAATATCTTTCTGGATATCTCCGACAATATGGTTTAACGAATCTAAATATTTAAAAAACAGTGATTCTGTTTTAGAAAAAATCGTTACAATAGAATCAACACCAACAGACTCAAAAACATCACGGCCTGACCTTAAAAGTTGGTTTAAATATTTTAAAGAATGTCTTCTAAACTCTTTTCCAAATGGTTTAGTAAGCCATTTGTCAGGAGTTATATAAGAAAGAACTCCATTTTCTTTTATTGTATTTAACCCCAACTCAAAAAATGCAATATAAATATCCCAATTTCCTTTTGTATATATGTAGTTTTTGGAGAGATATTCACGTAGAAACTCTTGCCCCGCATTGACCATGCCTTCAGAATCAATGTACGGCGGATTCCCAATCACAATATCAAAGCCATCTCTGATATCAAACATCCACTCCGGATCAAAGAAAGGAGACGAAGCATTCTGATCATAAGGATCCCAACTGGCAAGCTGTTTTGCTGTTTCATTAGCCCAGCCATTTTCAACAAGCAATTCCCCCATTT
>Ga0307990_1002867_pt1 | contig 13496 bp, 8 predicted proteins | sample EllFjometagen129_FD_203168 | JGI IMG/M metagenome (GOLD analysis project Ga0307990, IMG submission 203168) | Marine microbial communities from Ellis Fjord, Antarctic Ocean - #129 | ecosystem: Environmental > Aquatic > Marine > Unclassified | place: Southern Ocean | collected 2014-10-08
CTATGCTTCGCATAAAGCTCAGCCCGTCTTCGCTGTTCGAACACAAGTAGTTGTGTTCTCACTACGCTTCGACCTCAACCACAAAAAAGCGCAAATACTAACCAAACAAGAAAAACAATCCAGATAAGAATTGGAAACCAAAATTTACCGGCGATATTTTTCTCTTCTTTAATTCCTTCAACCATACCTTCAATGAATTTTGGATAAAACGCAAAAGAAAGACCCGTTAAAAGCGCCGTGAATAGCATTGCCGCCGCCACCTCTATAATACCCATCGTTTCAAAAAGATAAAATCCAACAACAATCGTCAGAATAAACATCACAATTATAGTTAGCGGCCCGCCCCGGTAAATACTTTGGGCAAATTTCATCCAGCCCTTGGGGTTTACCAAAATAAAGATGAGTTTGATAATTCCAAGAACAGCAAGAATTAAAGCTAATATTCCAATTGAATTCATATTATTTAATTAATGATTAAACGTCTCCAGTACCTGAAACGACCTTTTTAGAAATTTCCAAGTTTCGGTCATTACACTCGGTAGCGAGAATGAAATTAAAACACGAATGTGTTTTCATTTCAGACGAGTGCCCCGAGAGCAAGCTTCGCTTATAAAACCCTATCCAGCATCTCAATCATTTTCTCAATAATGCCTACTGCTACATTTATCATTTTACCTAATAACTCACTTAACGTCAGACCAGTTACTTCTTCAATAAACGAATTGGCTATTTTCCAAACCTTAGAAACTAACTTACCAATCTTACTTCCTAAACTATAAAGCTTTTTTATAAAATCAAACGTTTCCCCTGATAATACCTTTTCCCCCGACACACCCTTGGAAATATCTGATATCTTATCAAGATTTAATTTCCCCAAATCAATTTGATTTTCAGCCGAAACAAGAAAAGGCATTCCCAAAAAAGAAAATATTAAAAAAATGATTAGAACTCTTTTCATAGTATTTTAATAATAACACAAGAGAAGCCAAATTGTCTAAACTCATAGGTTATAGATAATAGATAATAGGTTATAGTTAGCTCAAAACTCACAACTCTTTATTCCTAATTCTTTATTCATAATTCATAGCTTACCACTACGTACTACTTATCCCGATTTTATCAAAATCTTTGATTTTGAAATAAAATCGAGGATCCTCGATGCGGTACAAAATTAAAATTTTGAACGCATCGGGACTATTGATAACAACTCTCAAAATGTGGAAGATAATCCATCGGGTTAAGAGTAACCCCAACAGGAACAAGTCCGGCCGCCGGTGGAATTTCGATAAGTCCCCCACTCTCTCTCGCTTTTCCTTCTGAATACGACTGCCGCCAACCTATAATCGGCGTGACGTAAACCCCAAAGTGAAGATGGGCTCCAAAGGAGTATCCAGTATTGCCCGAAAAACCAATAATGTCCCCTTGGCTAACGGTCTCCCCTTCTTTAACTACCTGACGGGATAAATGAGCATACAAAGTACTTAGGTTGTTATTATGTTCAATCATAACGTACTTTCCGTACTGATACTTCTGCCACCGAGTAATCCCTTTGTCATTATTATCAACCACGGCTATTGTTCCATCCATCGCGGCGAATACCGGTTCTCCAAACGGGGCCCGAAAATCAATCCCCCTATGAAACTTTGAATGATAATGAGTCCTTGCAAACTCTGTCCGACCATACCATTGAGTAACACAAGAATCCGTTTTAACCGGTAAGGCTAAAAGTCCGGAGCGCTTAACCGGTAAAAGAGAAGGGTCAAGAGTTAATCTTAATTTCTCCTCAATACCCGACATAACTTGGCTGATTTCTGCTTGTTTCTGGTCTAATTCAGCGATTTTCTCCTTATATACCTGCTCCTGGCTTTTGGTTTGGGTTAATAAATATTGTTTCTCATTTTTTTGGTCCGTAACTAAATACTGGCGGTTCTCCAAAGTTTTTTGTTCAATCTCAATGCCTCTTTCTTTATTCTTAATCTCGTTTGATTCCTGAATCAAATTAGTTTGTAAATCTCGGAGCTGATTGACACTCTTGGTTAAATTACCCTCCAACATCATTATTGACTGAATTTCAGAAATGTTTTCCGATAAAGTACTGCTTTTCAAAAAGATTGCCAGAAAACTTTCATTATCTTTCTGTTGAAGCTTTACTAAAAGCCTTCCAACCGTATCTTTTTTATTTTCAATTTCCGCCTCAGTATTCTTAACAACTTCATTAAGAGACTGCCGTTCCAATCCCAGTTTCTCAATTGTCAATCGGTTGCTTCTCATTGAAATTTCTAATTGGTTTACCCGCCAATTAATATTAAGAAGTTCTCGTTCCAAAGAGCCTTTCTCTTCTCCGGTTTGCCTAAGCTTCTCTTCTAATTCCGCTTGTTGTCCTTGAAGCACGTCCAATTCCACGCTTCTCTCATCAATTTGCTGGCGAAGTGTCTGAACCTCATCGTTCTTATTAAGTTGCACCTCACCTTTTTCCTCAGCAAAAACCCCTTCCACAAATATCAAAGAAAAAGTGAGTATTAAAAAAACAATCGCCGCTTTTTTTAAAACATATAATTTCATGGTTAACGTGAAATTTCTAATCTAACATTTTTAATCCCTCGGCTTTCTCAATAGCTTTTCTAATCCGCTCTAAAGACTCCCCTTTTCCTAAAACACTCAGGATTTCAAGACCTCCGGGTGAGGCTTTTTTACCTGACAAAGCTACCCGAAAAGGCCAAAATACTTCTCCTTTGCCGCCGTTTTCCTCGGCAAGTTTAAGAAAAAACGGCTCAATTTTCTCCCTTACAAATTCCTCTTCCGAGAGACTCTCCAAAAACTTAAGTACTCTCTTCAAACTTTCTACCGAAACCTCTCTTTTATCTTTCCAAATCAAAAGGTCAGCTTGATACTCCGGTAATTTGAAGAAAAAATCAGCTAGGTTTTTGAAATCAGCTAAATTTCTCATACGCTCTCTTTCAACTTCAACTACCTTTTCCAAAAATGCTTCGTTCTTAATCCAATCTTTCGGAATAAAATCTTTAAGATAGTTAATTAATTTCTTAATCGGCATGTTTCGAATATAATAAGAATTATACCAATCAAGCTTATTCTCATTTAATACTGCGCCGCTTTTTTGAACACGGGATAAAGTAAATTCTTCAATTGCCTCTTCAATAGTTATTACTTCTCTATCTTTCTCCGGATGCCAACCTAAAAGTGTTATAAAGTTTATCATTGCCTCTGGAACATAGCCTTCGGCTTTATAATCAAGAAAAGATTTTTTTAAATACCGTTTGGAAAGTTTTTTACCTCCGGGTTCTAAAATGAGAGGAAGGTGAGCATACTTTGGTTTTTCAAATCCTAAAGCTTCTTGAAGTGCGATTTGTCTTGGAGTATTTGAAATATGGTCCTCCCCCCTTATAACATGCGTTACTTTCATATCATAATCATCAACTACCACTGCGAAATTATATAAAGGACTCTCAAAATCTTTTGCAACCACAAAATCCCCAATCAGCTCCCCTTTAAAACTAACCTTACTCCTAATTAGATCCTGAAATTCAATCTCAATATTCGGCATTTTAAATCGAAGAACCCAATTATCTCCTTTGTTTATTCTCCTTTTAACTTCGCTTTCGGAAAGATTCCGACACCGTCCGGAATACCCCGGCGGCAACCCTTGGCTCAATTTTGCCTGACGATCAGCTTCAAGCTCCTCTTCGGAACAGAAACAATAAAAGATTTTATCTTCAGCTAAAAGTTTCTTTAGGTATTTTTTATATATGTCCAATCGCTTGCTCTGATATTCAATTTTTTCACTCCATTCTATCCCGAGCCATTTAAGACTTTCCAAAATTTGTTCTTTGTATTCCTCTCGGGAACGTTTTTTGTCGGTATCCTCAATTCGTAATAAAAACTTTCCGTCATTATGACAAACGTATAACCAGTTAAAAAGCGCAGTTCGGGCATTGCCAATTGAAAACGGTCCCGTTGGAGAAGGGGCAAATCGCACTCTTATTTCCTTTTTTGGTTCTGGGTTCATTGTATTTTAATTCTGCCAGAACCAAGAAGATTAATAAAGACCCCACGATATGAAGTATAAATAATGAATCCCGTTAGAAACAATTAAAACTTAAAAATATGAATCTTATTAAAAACAATACAATTAACAAGGTTAATCAAAAACAAAGCGATAACTCACGGTTGTCTAAAGACAACCTGTTTCTAACGGGATGAATTAGAAATTATAGCCTATCACAAGGAAGGTGAGAGAAACAGACGCAAAGTGTCTGTTTCTCGAGCCAACGCAGGGGCAAGCTCTGCTTACCACAAGGAAAATGAGAAAAACAGACATTTCATGTCTGTTTTACGAACCGACGAAGGGGCAAACTTCGCTATTCGCGATTTTCAGTTCATCAAAAAGGTAAAAGCGCCATCCGTCTTGCTTGCTTGATCGCTCTAGCTAATTGCCTCTGGTGTCTTGAACACACTCCTGTATGAACTGGGTCAATAATCTTGTTCTGTGATGAAATGTAACGTTTCAAAACACTAATATCCCTGAAATCAACTTTCTGGATATTCTTAGAACAAAACATGCATTGTTTTTGATTCTTTTTTGCCATTTTTATAAAACTTTACGAATTTCCCCAAGAGTGTCAGCAATTAGCCGCACCCTCTTCATTACTCACTACATATCCCGATTTTATCAAAATCTTTGATTTTGAAATAAAATCGAGGATCCTCGATGCGGAACGAAATTAAAATTTCGAACGCATCGGGACTACTTACTTTCTAAAACGGGATATCTTCGCTCTTTATCCCCTCTTCATTCTCACCTAAATCGTCAATGTTAATCTCCGGTATTTTCTCGTCCGACTTTTTCTTATCACTTTCACTACCTTTGGAACTTCTCTGAGTGTCTCCTGAAAAAGAACTGCTGGTTCCTGAACTTCTCGGTCCAAATTGAACTCTCTGGGCCACAATTTCAGTTGTTCGCCTTTTCTGACCATCCCGACCCTCCCAATCTCTGGTTTGTAATCTACCTTCAATTAAGATTAGGGAGCCTTTTTTGAGAAATTGATTTACTATCTCAGCTTGCTTACCCCAAACAACTACATTGTGAAACTCAGTTCCCTCTTGACGTTCTCCTTGTTTATTAACCCAATATCGATTGGTAGCCACCCCAAAACTTGTTACTGAGTTACCTGATGAAACCGTTCGAAGTTCCGGATCAGCTGTCATTCTGCCAACAATAATTACTTTGTTAAAATTCATAGTCTTAATATATTAATATCTCCGTTTATGACCTTTAAATAACTATAAACCATATTAAATCCATTTTACAACTACGTATCCCGATTTTATCAAAATCTTTGATTTTGAAATAAAATCGAGGATCCTCGATGCGGAACGAAATTAAAATTTCGAACGCATCGGGACTACTCACTAATTTCCTTAATCTTCCGCTCTAATGCCTCATTGCTAGTAAATAACTCGCTTTTATTATCCTTATACTTTTTCTCACCTCCCGGGCGCTCATCTTGTGAAACCCGTCGGCCAGTTTTACTCAAGTATTTATTTCCACCGGCTGGTGGAGAAGTAATTTTTCTATCCACAACTTTGGTTTTTGATTTTTTAAGAAGTAAATAACGAAAAATCTGGCTGTCAGTCCGAAGTTCATGTTCAAACTCCACTACCGCAAGAGGTTCCATTGAAAAACCAATTGCGGCCATAAAAGCTTGGTTTTCACCCTTGATTGGATACGCTAAATTAACTTTGGTAAAAGGCTGAATATCAAAAAGATTCTCTCCGCTATGTTTCTTAATTAATTTTTCAACTAGCGACTGATCTTCTTTTTTAAGAAGGACTGTTAAATCATATATTTTTTTCTCATCATTCATGTTTTAGTTTATAAATTATTCTACTCCTCTTTTTCTCCACCCTCAACTTCCTGTCTCTTTTGCCAAGCCTCTTCAATCACATCTTTCGGTAATCCTCGCCAACCGGTGCCGGCTGGAATAAGTTTTCCAATAATTACATTTTCTTTGAGACCTCTTAAAATATCTTTTTTGCCCTCTACCGCGGCATTCACCAACACTCGACTAGTCTCCTGAAATGAAGCTGCGGAGAGAAAGCTTTCTGTATTTAAAGCCACCTTAGTAATACCTAAAACTTCCTGTCTGGCTTTAGCAATTTCTCCACCAGCATCTCGAACTCTTTTATTCTCCTCCTTTAAACGATATTTATCAACTAACGCACCCGGAGAGAAGCTGGAATCACCCGAATCCGTAATTGTATATTTTGAAAACATCTGACGGATAATAAGCTCAATATGCTTATCATTTATTGCCGCCCCTTCAGGCACATAAACCTTTTGAACTTCATTTACGATATAGTGCTGTAATTTATCAATACCCTGATACTTTAACATTTCTTGCGGGTCAATCGGACCTTCTGAAATCAACTGTCCCTTTTTAATATTGTCTCCTTTATTAACGTAAAGCTTTATTCCCCGAGATACAGTATACTCAACACTTGATTTCTTCTTGTCTGTTTTGCTAATTTTAACCACCCAAATATTGCCCTTTTCTTCAATTTCGGTTACTTGACCATCAAACTTGCTCATTACCGCTTTACCTTTCGGTTTCCGAGCTTCAAACATTTCTTCCACTCTTGGTAAACCATGAGTAATATCCACTCCGGCCAAGCCTCCGATATGAAAAGTGCGCAAGGTAAGTTGAGTCCCCGGTTCCCCGATTGACTGGGCTGCGATAATACCCACGGCTTCACCCTCCTTAATTAATTCTCCTTTAGAAAGATCCAAACCATAACATTTGGAACAAATTCCCCATGGGCTATTACATGTCAATGGTGACCGAACCTTGACCTTGTTTATTCCGGATTTCTGAATTTTCCAAGCCAACTCCCGGTCAATAATATCTCCGGCATTGGCTAATTTCTTTCGGCCATCTTTTAAATCCTGAAGTAAGGTTCGTGAATATAATCGGTCGGCAAATTCATAACCATACTCCTCACCCTCCGCGCGCACAATTTCAATTCCCCTTTTTGTTCCACAATCTTTTTCCCAAATAATAATATCTTGAACCACGTCAACTAAACGTCGGGTAAGATACCCGGCCGTAGCCGTTTTTAAAGCGGTATCAGCCGTACCCTTTCGGGCTCCATGAGTAGAAATGAAGAATTCTAAAGTTGATAAACCTTCCTTATATGAAAGCTTGACCGGTAATTCAATTATTCTTCCCCGAGGGTTAACCACTAATCCTCGCATTCCCATTATCTGATTAGATTGGGCCCAACTTCCTCGGGCTCTGGAAGTAATAATGAAATTTACGGAATTATTCTTCCCGAGTGTTTTTTTTACCAAATCCCCAATTTTATCTTTAGCCTCAGTCCAAGTTTCAACTACATGCTCTTCCCGCTCCTCATTAGATAAAAGGCCTTCTTTATATTGTTTTTCTATTTTATTCACTTTTTCTTCGGCTTCTTTTAAAACTACTTTCTTATCTTTTGGAACTTCAATATCAGCCATCCCTATTGAAATCGCCGACTGGGTTGAATATTTGAAACCAAGATTTTTAATTTTGTCAAGATATTCATGAGATTCTTTAATTCCGCAAGTTTTGATTATTTTAGCAAAAACACTTTTCAGACTTTTCTTGGTAAATTCCTTGTTCATATATTGAAAATCTTTCGGTAATAATGCATTGAATATCATTCGGCCGTATGTAGTCTCAATTAATTTCCCGTCAACCGGTACTTTAATTTTAGATGAAATGTCAATACTTCCTTGTTCAAAAGCATGAGTTATTTCAACATAGTCAGAGAATCGCTTACCCTCGCCTTTAGCTCCTTCTTCAATGCGAGTAAGATAGTAACAACCCAAAACCATGTCTTGGGTTGGATAAACAATCGGTTCCCCATTTGCCGGCGCTAAAAGATTATTTTTGGCATTCATTAATTCTCGGCATTCATACTGAGCTTCCTCGGTTAGAGGTAAATGAACCGCCATTTGGTCCCCATCAAAGTCAGCATTAAAAGCTGAACAAGTTAATGGGTGAAGTTGAATTACCAGGTCCTCAATCAGAACCGGCTTAAAAGCTTGGATTCCCAACCGATGCAAAGTTGGAGCTCTATTTAAAAGCACCATCTTGTCTTTAATAACGTCTTCCAAGATTGCCCAGACTTCCGACAATCCCTGCTCAATTAACCGATTAGCCTGTTTAATATTATAAGCTAAACCTTGTCCGATAAGTCTATTAATAACGAACGGTCTAAAGATTTCCAAAGCCAGATTTTTCGGTAAACCACATTGGTCAAGATTTAATTTCGAACCAACTACAATCACCGACCGGCCGGAATAATCAACCCGTTTCCCAAGAAGATTCTGACGAAACCGCCCCTGTTTTCCTTTTAGCATTTCAGCTAAAGATTTAAGCGGCCGGCGCTTCGAAAACGTTCCCTGTCTGTTTAGCCGTTTAGTATTATCAATTAAAGCGTCAACTGCTTCTTGGAGCATTCGTTTCTCGTTTGTAAGAATCACATCCGGAGACTTAAGCTCTATAAGTCTTTTTAAACGATTATTCCGATTAATTACCCGGCGATAAAGATCATTTAAATCCGCTGTTGCAAACCGACCGCCATCTAATGCGATCATTGGACGAAGCTCAGGCGGCAAAATAGGAACTATGGTCATAATCATCCACTCCGGCTTATTACCAGACTTAATGAAAGCTCTGGTAAGTTTCAGCCGCTCAAAAATTTTTCGTCGCCGGCTGGAATCCTGAGTACTTTTAGTTTCAGCTTTAAGGTCTCCGACCAATTTTTTAAGATCAAGCGACTTTAATATTTCTAAAATTGCCTCGCCTCCTCGACCGGCCTCAAAAACATCTCCGAATCGACGGGCAAAAAACAGATATTCGTCTTCGGAGATAATCATGCCTTTATGAAGATTTTTTAAAATACTCTCGCTCCTATTTTTAGATTCCTCAAGTTTTTCCTTGTTTTCCTCTTTTGATTTTAATATCTTGTATTCCTCCTTAATTAAATTAAGGGCTTGTTTCCGATTTGCTTCATTAACTCCGGTTACAATATAATCAGCGTAATACACAACCCGCTCCAATTTCGATACTGAAATACCAAGAAGAGTCCCGATTTTTGAAGGAATCGCTCGGAAAAACCAAATATTAACCACCGGCGTTGCCAATTTAATATGCCCCATCCGTTCCCGACGAACACTTGATCGGGTTACCTCAACACCGCAACGCTCGCAAATCACTCCTTTATACCTAGCTTTCTTATACTTTCCGCAATAACATTCATAATCTTTAGTTGGCCCAAAAATTCTTTCTGAAAAAAGCCCATCTTTTTCCGGACGCTGAGTGCGATAATTTAGGGTTTCAGGCTTAATCACTTCTCCATGAGACCAGGAAAGGATTTTCTCCGGTGAAGCAATATTGATTGTAATATAATCTATATCCTTTATATTTCTCAGATTGTTAGACATGTTCTTTTAAATAATTTATGGTTTAGTGATTTATAGCTCATTACTATTTGCTACTTCTCCCGATTTTATCAAAATCTTTGATTTTGAAATAAAATCGAGGATCCTCGATGCGGAACGAAATTAAAATTTCGAACGCATCGGGATTACTCATCATCTATTTCTTCTTCAAAACTTTTATTAACATTATTTTCACTACCATAATCAACGTCAAGACCTAATGATTTTATTTCATTAACTAATACATTAAACGACGCCGGAACAGTTGGTTTCTTAATCCGCCGTCCTCTGATAATTGATTCAAAAGCTGCCGATCGACCCAAAACGTCATCAGATTTAATAGTAAGCATTTCTTGAAGAGAATGAGCTGCTCCATACCCTTCAAGAGCCCAAACCTCCATCTCGCCAAACCGTTGACCGCCAAGCTGAGCTTTACCACCTAATGGCTGCTGAGTAACAAGAGAATATGGTCCGGTTGAACGCATATGAATTTTATCTTCCACTAAGTGATGAAGTTTCAACATATAAATGTAACCAATCGTAATTGGTTTTCGAAACTTCTCGCCGGTAAGACCATTATAAAGTTCAACCTGGCCGGTTTCCGGCAATCCGGCCTTTCTAAGCTCCTCCTGAATTTCTTTTTGATCACCTCCTACAAAGTTTGGAACTATCGCTCGATAGCCATTCTTTTTAGCCGCAAGTCCAAGATGTGTTTCTAAAACCTGACCAATATTCATTCTTGAAATTACTCCAAGCGGGTTCAAAATAATATCAATCGGCGTTCCGTCTTCTAGAAAAGGCATATCTTCCACCGGCCGGATTTGGGAAATCACTCCTTTATTACCATGTCGCCCGGATAATTTATCTCCGGCCTTAATTTTCCGAACTTGTGCCACTTCCACCTGGATCTTTTTAATAATGCCAGGTTCCATTTTATCCTCTTTTTCTTGAGAAAATATCTTGATTCCAATTATCCGTCCTCGTTTAGCATGAGGAAGAGTAAGAGAGGTATCCTTAATATCTCGAGCTTTCTCTCCAAAAATCGCTCGAAGCAACCGTTCCTCAGGTGTTAATTCTGACTCACCTTTTGGAGAAATCTTACCTACTAAAATATCATTAGCCTGAACTTCGGCTCCAATCCTAATTATTCCCTCCCCATCAAGGTTTCGTAGTTTATCCTCGGCTACATTCGGAATATCAGGAGTTGTAACTTCCGGTCCAAGTTTTGTATTCCGAACTGAGCAGGTATATGTCTCAATATTTATAGAATTAAAACTGCCTTCTTCAGTTACTCGTTTCGAAACCAAAATGGCGTCTTCAAAGTTGGCTCCTTCCCAAGGTAAAAACGCCACCAGTAAGTTTTGGCCCAAGGCCAATATCCCGCTATCAGTTGAAGGTCCATCGGCTAAAAGTTGATTCTTTTTAATTTCATCACCAGGTTTAACAACCGGCCGTTGAGAAATACAGGTTGAATCATTTGAACGCCGAAACTTAATAAGTGGGTATTCCTTCTTGCTTAACTTGTTTTCTATAATAATTTTCTCACCATCGCTTTTACGAACCACACCGGGTTCTTCTGCGAAAACAGCTAATCCGGAATCAAAAACGGTTTTCTCTTCTAAGCCGGTCCCGACAAGCGGCGCTTGGGGTATTATTAAAGGTACTGCTTGACGTTGCATATTTGAACCCATTAAAGCCCGATTGGCGTCATCGTGTTCTAAAAATGGAATAAGGGAGGTTGAAACACTGATAAGCTGATTCGGAGAAACATCAATATAATCTATCTCCTCTTGTTTACACTTGCCGGCTCTACCTCCAATTCGAGCTGCTACTTCTTTACCCTTAATATTCCCTTCCTTGCTTAATTCTAAATCAGCTTGAGAAATATTATATTTCCGCTCCTCAAAAGCATCCATCCAAACTACTTTCTTAGTAATCTTCCCTTTTTCTACTTTAAAATATGGAGTTTCAATAAAACCGAGGTCATTCAATCTGGCAAAGCTAGCTAAATAATTTACCAATCCAATATTAGCGCCTTCAGGAGTTTGAATTGGACAAATCCGCCCGTAGTAAGAAGTATGGACATCTCGAATATCAAGTCCGGCGCGTTCACGAGTAAGACCTCCTGGACCTAACGCTGAAAGCCGCCGTTTGTGTTCAAGTTCCGAAAGCGGGTTTGATTGGTCCATAAACTGAGAAAGCTGAGACGAGAACATAAAACTATTAACAACTGAAGTGAGAATTTTATAATTTATAAGCTGGGCCGGCTGAAGATTATCTCTATCCAAAGTTGACATTTTATCCTGAACTGCCCGCCGAAGTCTTGCAAATCCAATTCGCAGCCGAGATTGAATCAATTCTCCAACAGATCGAACTCGCCGATTACCTAAATGATCTATGTCGTCCTGTTTTGCTTCGGGATTGTTATTCAAGCGAATTATCTCTTTTATTATTTCAATAAGATCGTCCTTGATTAATAAGCCTCCTTTATTATTAATCTCTAGCCGCTGGTTTATTTTATACCGTCCTGCTTCACTTAAATCATAGCGGTCTTCGCGTTTAAAAATTGGATCAATTAAAGATTTGGCATTTTCTACGTTTGCTACATCTCCCGGCCGAAGAATTTTGTACAATTCAGTATAAGATTCATTAACCGTTTTTGCCGAATCCTTATTCAAAGTCTTTTCAATATACTTTATATCCCCTTCATCAACATCCTTAAATATTTCTAAAATCTCTTCGTTGGTCTCCAGCCCAAAAGTTCGGAAAAGCTGGGTTATCGGTGTCTTTCGCTTCCTATCAATTTTTACTCCAATTGTTCCATCTCTCGCTGTTTCAATCTCCAGCCAAGAACCACGGTTAGGAATAACTTTGGCTCCAAATTGCTTCCTGCCTTGAATCATACTAGCGCTGTAATAAACTCCTGGAGAACGAATAAGTTGAGAAATAATCACCCGTTCCACCCCATTCACAATAAACGTTCCTCGACTGGTCATTATCGGAAAATCACCCAAATACACTTCCTGGGTAATATTACTATTATTTTTCTTATCTACTAATTTTACATTAGCCCGTAGAGCAACTTCATAATTCCGGTTTTTAGCGCGAGCTTGGACTTCGGTATATTTAGGCTTATCAAATTTGTAATTTAGAAAATGAAGCTCAAATTCCTCTCCAATGTGGTCAACAATCGGAGAAATTTCATCTAAAAGTTCCTGAAAACCTTTTTTCAAAAACCAATTAAAAGAATTGAATTGAATCTCCGCAAAGTGAGGTTGAATATAACTTGGTTCTTTATACGAAGAAAATATTTTTGCCTTTGGTACCGCCATCCCAGTAGAAATTTCGTTGATTTAATAAATTAATTGACCTTTTATTTTAATTCTCGCTTTATACCTAAACCCAAACTATTATTACGCCTCATCTCTTATCACAAGGAAGGTGAGGAAAATAAATGCTTGTATTTATTTTCCGAGCCAACGCAGGGACAAGCTTTGCTTATCGTAAGATATCAACGTAATTTCACTGGGTGAACCCGGTGAAACTATGCTACTAATTCTTTTGTTTTTCGTGCCGTTAGGCGCGGTAGCGAAGTTTCACTGGGCATAAATTAGGTTATAGATAATAGATAATAAGCAAAGCTTGCTCGCATGGCATTCGGAAAAGATGGAAAACAAGTTTTCAATCTTTCTTGCCCTGGGCTTCGCTATGCTTCGCATATAACTCAGCCCGTCTCCGCTGTTCGAACACAAGCAGTTGTGTTCTCACTACGCTACAACCCCACTTGTGCGAGTAGATTATAGATGATTAGTTTCCTAATCTCCTAACTTCTTAATTCTTAATTCTTTATTCATTATTCTTAATTCCTAATTCGTGAGCGAAGCGAACCTTTTACTAATTCAGGTATTTAAAGCGATTAATGTTATGCTGCTCAAGAGTTTTTGAAAACACTGTTTCCCCAGAATCTTTAGCCGAGAGATAATACCAATAAGGA
>Ga0307990_1002868_pt1 | contig 13491 bp, 8 predicted proteins | sample EllFjometagen129_FD_203168 | JGI IMG/M metagenome (GOLD analysis project Ga0307990, IMG submission 203168) | Marine microbial communities from Ellis Fjord, Antarctic Ocean - #129 | ecosystem: Environmental > Aquatic > Marine > Unclassified | place: Southern Ocean | collected 2014-10-08
TAATATCCCCACCGATCTTTTCGCCAGTCTTCGGACGTAAATTCACCCACAGGAAACTTGCCATCAGGAACCTGGTAGCCTCGACGAATGAAACGCATCCCATCCGGTTCGTTTTCCGGGACCTCCAGGTTGACCGGTGCAGGCGGTAGTTGACTGGCATCTGGCGGCATGCCAATTTCGCCGCATGAAAGACGTTGGGTGCGTCCAGACAGACGACGAGCCCACTCGCAGATATTGTGTGGATTCATGAGACTCACAACCAACAGGAATGGCGCCTCGTGCTTTTGCCCAAGAAACTCCACTGCCGCATGCGCGACCCTGGCGTCATAGTTATCTGCTTCCGGGGGGGTGAGCTTTTGACGCCAGTCAAGTATCTCAAACCCATGCGTATCAGGATCTTTCTCATCTAGGCAGAGGTGCCACTTGCCGCTGTAGGCTGTCTTGTACCCGGCATTCTTGAGGTACGTGCCCATGCTGACAAATTCCGCAGCCAATTGCCCACCTTCAGGATGCGCGTTCTCGCTCACCCCTGTCTCGTGCGGATACCGACCTGTAAAAATGGAATTGCGTGCAGGCATACACAGCGGATTGGGGCTATAGGCCCTGGTAAAGAGCATGCCTTCCTCTGCCAGACAATCCATGGCTGGCGTGTGGATGAATTCCTTTCCCATACGACAGCTCATAACATCGGCAAACAGCTGGTCTGTCATGATAAAAAGGATGTTGGGTCGCTGCGTCGATCCATTGGACGCATCCTGGGCTTTTCCAGCGGAAATCAAACAGGGTCCTATGGCAGCTGAAAAAGTTGATTTCAGAAATACTCTTCTGTCCATTCATATACCTTTCTACAGGGCTCTATTGAAAAACTCGATTTGGCATCAAACAGTTCATTTCTTTTTACGGGGTGGGGCATTGCGATCAGGGTGGTGTGACCTCAGCTTCTTCATCGACCGCAATAAACAACACGTTGGGACGCTGGGCATTATTGGCAAGCGCAACTCCAAAACCACCAGGGCTCAGGCACAAGACAAACAGAAGAGGAAAACGTATCATCATTTGGCTCCTTGCTACATTGTTGGCGTTATCACCCTGTAAATCAAGTACTCTTAACTTTGTACACAAAAGCATAATATGCGAAATGAATCATTTTTGTCAACGCTATCCTTTCGGTTGTATTTATGGATAGCACTTCTACCCGAGATGTGTCAGCAACCCCCTTGCAGGTTACAATGAATTTAAAGTCGGTTTGCCAAAGCAACCAAAACAACTGTAAACTGCTCTGTGGAAGGGATGATCCAACAGTTCCAAAACGATGAGGAATCATCGTGATTTTGTCACTGACCAAGTTGTTGATAACCGCCAATTTTACGAATTATGCGAAAACAACGGCTTCCTTTAACACTTAACACCCTTGGCCTGTGAAATCCTATTTCATATGGCTAACACTTAAAACACTTCTATACATCCCACTCTTGGCCTGTGAAACCTTATTTCATCAGGCTCAAACTTCAGAGTAGCGTCCCCGCTCTGCCTTAAACCAGTCGTCATTGCAAGTTCTCCGCCCCAGAAGGGGCATATGTAAGAAAAGAACAAAAAGCCCATTTTTCGCCGAAAAGTGGGGTGTTCCTTAGGAGAAGACACGACGCAAAATCTTCCATTGTTAATGACTCGTCCGCCCTCGCAAAGCTTCGCACAATATATCGATAAAATGCAATAATTAAACCCCGACCCCTTGTCCCTTCCTACACGCACCTGGGCGGGGAACTTGCCTTTCCAGGTCTTGGGGGCAATATGGAGCTAGGCCTCAGGTTGCACTGTATCGTAGATATCAACGTCCGCCTCGATCAAGTCCGGCCAAGAATGCCATGTCCATTACCCTGGAGGTTATTACAAGAAACTGCAGTATCTTGTAATAAGAGCTTGCCTTATTACAAACAATGGAATAGACTAACCCCCATGAAACGGACAAAGATCGGGCGATATAGGACAGTGTCAACAGTGGGGGAGAAATGCAGGGCGTTTATCCCTGCCGCACTGCCCCCAAAACCGGACCTTCAAATTGACAACACGTTGCGTGGGCTGATGGATCAGGCAATGCTGGCCATTGGTCGGCTGGACAGCATCACCCTTCTTTTACCGGATACCGATATTTATTTGTATATGTATGTTCGCAAGGAGGCGGTGTTGTCTTCACAAATCGAAGGTACACAATCATCCCTTTCCGAGTTGCTTGCCTTTGAAAACGGTCATTTATCTGCAGGTCTACAGGATGACGTCCAGGAAGTTTCAAATTATGTTTCCGCACTCGATCACGGTCTAAAATTGTTGCGTAGCGGGCTGCCAATCAGCCTACGTCTTATCCGGGAAGTCCATAAGGTCTTACTGGCCCAAGGACGCGGCAGTGACAAAACGCCGGGGGAGTTTCGTGTCAGCCAAAACTGGATTGGTGGTACGCGTCCGGGTAATGCCGCCTTTGTGCCTCCACCGCCGCAGTGTATTATGGACTGCATGTCGGAATTAGAGGCGTTTCTGCATGACAAAAAAACGCAACATTCAACCTTATTGAAAGCGGCCTTGGCACACGCTCAGTTTGAAACGATCCATCCCTTTCTTGATGGAAACGGCCGTGTGGGCCGATTACTCATTACCCTATTGCTCTGCACTGAAGGTTTGCTCAATGAGCCCATGTTGTATCTTAGCCTGTACTTTAAAACGCATCGGCAGACATATTATGATTTGCTTCAGAGTATAAGAGACAACGGCGATTGGGAGAATTGGATCGAATTCTTTATGAAGGCCGTTGGAGAAACAGCCAATCAGGCCACCCAGGCGGCTCGAAAGCTGTTGGAAGTGGCAAATCTCGATAGAGGCAAAATCCAGGAGATCAAGCGGGCTTCTGGATCAGCCCTAAGGGTACACCAAGCACTGTTGCAGCGTCCCCTGCTATCGATTGCGAAAGCCTGTGAGTTAACGGGCCTATGGACGACCTCAGTGACAACTGCGATTGGGCACTTGGAGAGAATTGGTATCATTGAAGAGATTACGGGGTCTCGGCGAAATCGTCTGTACCGATATACGCAATATGTCGAGATCCTGAACGAAGGCACAGAGCTTTGACAAGGAAGACTACACTTCCATGCGGTGCATTCATGGAAACGTCATTAATGCATTGATACTCCGCCAAGGCACAGAACCTAATACTTCACCAACACAAGATCCTTGGCCAAAAGATAGGTTGTTTGATAGACGCGCACGCCAGAAGTCAATCCGCCACAGGCACTACCGTCTACTAGCTACTCCTGACGTACTGGCAGTATCTTTCAGCAACTTTATTAGATTTTGGGGTGTGAGCATTTGAATGCTCCAGTACTGCGTCTTAGAGTCCCATGTTCACCGATCCTGGCCACCGAGATGGTTACTTTTTCTTCTTCACCAGAGGAAAGACCTCTGATTCTGTGCGAGCCGTGGTGAATAGTCTCGTCATCTCTGCGGTAATTTCAGGGTACTGGTCGCTCACATCCTTTTGCTCGCCAATATCTTGACCAAGATTGTATAACTCGACCGGGCCCATCCGACGACGAATGGCTTTCCAGTCTCCCTTACGAATGCCCTGTTTCGAACTCAACTCCCAATAGAGATAGTCATGCTGTTTTTGCTGGCGAGATTTCCCCAGCCAGGTGGGCAACATGGAAACACCGTCAATACCCCCAGGCGTCTCCAGCTTCAACAACTCAGTACATGTGGGCAAAAAGTCCTGGAAAGAGGAGATATGATCAGACAGGCTACCCGATCTCACGTGACCCGGCCAACGTATAATATAAGGAATGCGAATACCGCCCTCATACATCGAGCCCTTGAGTCCCCTGAACGGTTTTGCGCTTTCAAAAAATGATGAATCCGAACCCCCATTAAACGTGGGGCCATTATCACTGGTGAAGATTACTATGGTATTGTCTTCGAGTTCCAGTGCCTTTAGGAGAGCCATGATCTGGCCCACACTTCGATCCATTCTGGACACCATGGCGGCGTAGGTGGCACGCGGTCGAGACTGCGAGGTATACAGACTGGACCCCTTAAAGGGCGTTTCTTCCCACTGACCCAGATAGGGTTTGCGAGAATCCTCTGGAACCTGCAAAGAGACATGGGGGATGGTAAATGGCACATAGCAGAAGAAAGGTTGATCCTTGTAGGTCTTGATGAACTTCAGGGCCTCGTTCGCAATAAGATCATGGGAATAGCGTTTTTCCTGGCCATCTTCATTCTCGGGAATAGGGTCCACCTTGCCATCACGCCACAAATGGTTGGGATAAAAGGTGTGTGCCTGTCGCTGACAGATGTATCCATAAAAATGATCAAATCCCTGTTGCTGCGGATCCCCTGTGCTCCCCACAGTTCCCAGGCCCCATTTTCCAAAGGCACCTGTGACATACCCGGCTTTTTGCAGGATTTTCCCAATGGTCACGGTATCAGCTTTAAGGGGCCACTGGCCACCCGTGGTTGAACCAAGCTTCCACCCCTCTTTGCCCCCAATCTGTTTGTTCCCTCTGATCTGGGCCTGACCAGAGTGTTTCCCTGTCATCAACACACAGCGTGATGGCGCACACACCGGATTGCCGGAGTAATGCTGAGTAAACTTCATGCCCTGTCTTGCCAAGGCATCTATGTAGGGCGTTTTGATCTTGGTTTGGCCGTAACAACCCACCTCTGCATAACCCAAATCATCTGCCATGATAAAAATAATGTTGGGTTTGGCTGGCAGACCGGCAAGAATCGTCTCTGCCGAAAAAAACAGCATAAAAATGGCAGCCATGATGTGTTTTAAACTAAGCGGGTGTTTCATCTCTTCTTTCATATCCATTTCCAATTCTATGGCTAAATCTCATTCATTTTCTTGAACTCTGTCAGGAATGCTCTCCTGTTTACGGGGTAATGGCCTGTTTGCCCTTGCGAATCGAGTCGAATAGTGTCTGCATGGCAGCCACTCTCTCCGGCATTTTTTTCGCCAAGTTGGCTGCTTCACCAGGATCCTCTTTGAGATTGAAGAGCAGCGGCTGGGTGATGATCGCGGCCGCGAAACGCGTATCATTCGGATTAGCACCTGAGCCCATATCCTTGGGCCTGTCTTTGGCGTTTGCAGGCATGTATTTCCAGTCACCCTGACGCAGGGCAAAGCTGCCTGAAATACCATGCTGGACAAGCGATGTGCGCACAGGTTGTCTGGTACGTCCGAGAAGGCCGGGAAGCTGATTCAGGCTGTCACACCCTGCACCGGAAGGAACCCTGAACCCACACAGATCAGCCACAGTAGCAAAAAGATCGGTCAGGCAAAACATGCTGTCGGTTTGGCCGACTGGAATGTGCCCGGGCCAGCGAGCGATAAAGGGCACGCGCGTTCCCCCTTCGTACACCAGATACTTCCAGCCCCGCAATGGACCAGCCGGTTCGTGCCCATTGGCCTCTTCCACGGAGCGGTCAAAATAACCGTCAAACAGGACAGGGCCATTATCGCTAGTCAGCAAGAATAGGGTGTTGTCTGTCAGGTCACATCGTTCCAGGGCATCCAGGATTTGCCCGGTTTGCCAATCGATCTGATGAATGACGTCACCGCGCACACCGCAGTCACTGGACCCGACAAAGCGAGGATGAGGCGTGCGAGGCACATGGGGTTCGAATAAACCGACACACAGAAAGAACGGCCGTTCCTTATTTTGCTCAATAAAGGCCACTGACTTGTCCACCACGGTGTCGGCCAGCAATTCATCCTTAAACCGGGCTGCATGCCCCCCCCTCATGTATCCGATGCGGCTGATACCGTTGATGATCGTGCAGGCATGCTGGGTGTCGGCCGGCTGCTTGAGAAGATCAGGACGTTCGATGCCGGTGGGCTCATCACCCATATTCTCGGCGTAGCTGACCGCAATCGGATCGCTGGGGTCGAGTCCATCCACACGGTGATCCTTGATCCAGACGCTCGGCACACGATCAACCGTGGCAGGGATGATGTAGGCCGTGTCAAATCCCACTTCAAGCGGCCCTGGCTGAATCGCCGCATTAAAATCAACGCGTGTCACGCCATCACCGAGCCCCAAATGCCATTTACCAACCACACCGGTTTTGTAGCCGCAACGCCGCAACATGTCTGGCAACGTGAAGCGACCTGACTCAATACACAGAGGTGAGTCACCATCTAGGATGGACGTCTTCTTTGGCAGCTGACGCCAGGCATACTCGCCCGTCATGATTGAATATCGCGTGGGTGTACAGGTCGAAGAAGGGGCATAGGCCTCGGTGAGTCGGAGCCCTTCAGCGGCCAGATGATCGATACGCGGGGTCTTGACCCGCGTTGCACCGTAGCAGCCGAGATCACCAAAGCCAAGATCGTCGGCCAGGATCAGCACAATATTCGGGGACGTTTTTATTACGCGCTTCGAAAGGCTGTTGGGCGACAGAATAAACAGTTGACACCCATGCGGAGGTGTTGACCGGATAATGGGCGAATCAATGATCCCGAGGTCTCGCTTCCCGTAGACGTCTTTTACCTGGATCGGGCCGGATAGCCCCAGATCGGTCCCGTCAAGGGTGAGCGGCACGGTCTTCTCACCACTGCGGTTGAGCAGCAGCACAGCCACACGCCCATGCCCCATTTTCTTGGCCCAGATTTCCATGTCACCATCAACCTTGAGACGCCGCCCCTGTTCGGTGGGATCTTGATCAATCGCAATGCAGTCGGCGTTGAGAACGATTTCTTTTTCCGGGGGAGTCATGTTCCGAGGATCGTTGCCAAGAATCAAGGGTGCCGACATGACACACCAGAGTGCAAAGTGTGATTTTTGTTCTTCGTGGTTTAAGCCATGATCGCCGGTGATGATCATGTCAGGGTCGTTCCAGTAGCCGCTTCCGGCAAATCCGGCAGCCTCGTTGTTTTTCGTGGCAATGCTCATGACACTGTACGGCGTGGCATTGTCAAACACGGCCCCTCCCTTGTGGATTCTACAGTGGATATCCAGAGTGGTCCGCGCCATTTGGCATACGTTCGGATACCAGTCACGCCATTTATAGGCACTGATACTTAATGCGATATCACGGTCACACTGGACAATGAGATTCGCCCATTTCTCATAGGTGGCCTTAAGCAGTGCCTCGTCCCATCCCTGGCGCAAGCCACATTTATCGATCTTGAGGAAATCAACGCCCCATTCGGCAAATTGTCGCATTTGCACTTCTTCATGACCGAACCCACCCACAGCGTCCCCCCCGCAATCGTGCGAACCGGGCACCGTGTGTAATCCAAGCTTCAAGCCTCTACTGTGGGCGTAGGCGGCCAGAAATTTGATTCCATTGGGGAACTTGGTGGGATGAGGCACCAGTTGACCCTCCGGCCCCAGCTTTTTATCACGCCAACCACCATCGATCACGACATAATGATACCCAGCGTCACGCAGTCCGTGATCGACCATCGCGTCAATTGTCTCAAGCACCACTTGCTCGTTGATCCGTCGTTTGCCGTGGTAATTCCAGCTATTCCAGCCCATCAGGGGTGTCTGCCCCATCTCGACATGATTCATAGCAGGTGACGAAGCAACCATGAGCAGAAGAACGACAAGTCCAAAACACATTCTATTCATTCGTTTATTCCTTTTGTGATCAACGCCTTCATCTTTTTTTGCGTGGAGGGGCATTACGATCAGGTAAGTGTTGCCTCAGCATTTTCATCCACCGCAATGAACAACACATTGGGACGCTGAACCTCTCGGGCAAACACGGCCCCGAAATGACTCAAGCTCAGGCACAGAACAAAGAGTTTTGCCATGGTTTTCATAATACCACCTTTTCTTTTGGTCTGATGATACGACAATTACTTTTCTACAATGGCTTCAGACCTGGCGGCTATCCACCCGGCTTTGAGTTACGCCGTCTATCCCGTCCCGTCGAATGGAGCACCGAAGCACCACGGTCAATTTGACGGCATGGCCTGTGTGCCAGATTTGCGAATCCCCTCCTTGGCATCAATGAGTCTTTTCAACAGGGCCGCCATTTCCAGGGCCACGGCCTCGTTGGCCTTGATCACGTTGTTTTGCTCACCCCGATCAGAGGATAAATTGTAGAGCTCTCCGGATTTCTTTTTTCTGGCCTGGACATACTTCCATGGACCGCATCTCAAGGCCAGGATCCCGGCCTCTTCAATCATAAAGGGTTGACCCTGCGATTCCTGCCCCAGCAAGGCGTGCAGGATGTTCCGGCTGTCAATGGCTTGATGCGCTTCCAATTCGATACCCAGCAAATCCGCAAATGATGCGATGAAGTCGATTTGGTTCACGAGCGCATTGGAGGTGCCTGGCGTCACGTGCCCCGGCCATTTCACGATAAACGGCACACGCGTTCCACCTTCATAAATCTGGTACTTTCCACCGCGATATGGACCTGAGGCGTCGTGGCCTCGGTCGACCTCTTTCGTGGAGGTGCGCACCGTGGTCCCGTCTTCGTACCCATCGTCATACACAGGGCCATTGTCGCTCGAAAAAATCACGAGCGTGTTGTCAGCCAGGCCATGACGCTCCAAGGCCTTCAAAATTTCACCTGTCGTCCAATCCAACTGCACCATGGCATCCCCACGATAGTCAAGTGATGATTTGCCTTTGAATCGGGGATGGGGTGCACGCGGGACGTGAATGTCCTGCGAGCAAAAGTAGAGAAAGAAAGGGACGCCTTCTTTTTGTGACCCGAGATATTTCTTGGCCTGGGTCACGAACTCGTCCGCCATGGTTTCATCGTCCCACAAGGCCGACTTGCCCCCCCACTGATAGCCAATCCGTCCAATGCCATTGATCACGGACTGGTTGTGGCCATGGCTGCTCTGGTAGTATGTCATGGCTGAACGATTTTTCTTGCCATCCGGATACTCGGTACACACAACCCCCTCGGGCTTCTTGCCCACAAACAGAGGATCTGCCGGATCGAGATTCACCACGCGGTGGTTTTCGAGATACACACAGGGCACACGATCATTGGTCGAGGGCAAGAGAAAGGAGTAATCAAATCCCACCTCCAGGGGTCCTGGTTTAACGTCGCCATTCCAATCCACAGGGGTCTTGCCGTCTCCAATGCCAAGATGCCATTTTCCGATGACGGCTGTCGCATACCCCGCCTTCTTGAACAGTTGAGGCAGCGTGAACATATCAGGCGTGATCTTAGAAGGCGCATTCGGAGCCAAAACCCGGACCCCGTGTCTGAACCCGTGGATGCCGGTGAGCATGGAAAAACGCGAAGGCGTACAGGTAGCCGCCGAACAATGTCCGTCGGTAAAGACCAGGCCCTGACTGGCAAGGGTGTCAATATTGGGTGTGGGAATCAGTTTTGAACCATAGGCACCCACGTCGCCGTAGCCCACGTCATCACCATAGATGATCACGACATTCGGCTTCTGAGCAGCCTGGAGAAGAGGTGTCACCAAACACATCACAATGAATACCGGCAAAAACATACGTATCAACTTCAACATAAGTCACTTTCTCCTTCTCTTGCATAAATGTGAAAACTGGGATGGCCCGTTTGGCATCGTTATCATCCCGTTATGTATAAAAGCCTTTTCTATTGATAATCCTTCCCGTTGAGACTGTCAATCACAGAGTCCAGCCAAACATCCAGATCTTTGCGCATTGTCTCGACCCGGTGGCGTTGTACATCGACCAAATTCGTGGATTCCAAGGGATCGTCTTCAAGGTTGTACAATTCGATCGTCACCTTGTCGGGTTGTTTCTTGCCGCCACCTATATGGTGCAGCTTCCACGGCCAGTCGAGCCATGCGGCATGACCCGGATGCTGACCCCGGGGGTATGTTGTCTTGATCTGTGCGGCATCCGCCATCAAACGTGCCGTGTCGTGATAGTCCCTGCCAGCTTTTTGAGCTGCGAGTTCCTCACGCATCCATGTCTCGTTGGGTGTACCGATACCCGACGCATTAAACTTCCAGAACCCCATGGGTCTCGGTCGCCTGTCCGACTTGCCGTCAATGACCGAAACTAAACTGACACCATCAAGAACAGGTTGATCTACAGGGTCTACACCAATCAGGTCCAAAAGCGTGGGATAGATGTCAGCGGTGTTGCCCGGCACCTGTGTGACACGCGGCGTCCTGATCCGCTCTGGCCATTCGATGATGGCTGGCACGCGGAGTCCACCTTCGTAGATCTGTCCCTTCTTTCCCCGACCGCCGCTACTGGCCGTCTTCAGCCCTCCATTGTCCGATGTGTACCAGAAGAGTGTGTTCTTGTGAACACCGACATCCCGCAGAGCCCCACGGAGCCTACCCACCGCTCGATCCAGCCCCGTAATCTCACCGAGCCACTGCGCGTCCTTTCTCTGGCCGTAATGAGCCGCGTCTTGCCGGGCAGCTCGATGGGGACTATGGGGGGAACCAAACCAGACGACCGCCAGGAACGGTTTTGACGCTTTTGCCTGAGCATGAATGAACTCAATGGCTGCCTCAGCGGCAATCATCGAACTCTCCCCCTTGATCTCCACGGCCCTTCCTTCGCGACTGAGTACCGGATCGTTGTCATAGAAGTTAAATGCCGACAACCAGTGATCAAAGCCGCTATGGCCGGGATTGACAGGGCTGTCCTTCAGTACCGAGCCAAGATGCCATTTTCCAAAATGGCCGGTGACATAGCCGGCCGCCTTCAGACGTTCGGCAATGGTGATTTCCTGGGGGCGCAAAGAACGTCCCCATGAGAAACACCCGAATCGGTTCGGATGCCGTCCCGTCATCACACTACCGCGTGTTGGCGAACAGACCGGAGCCGCCGCATAAAAACGGTCAAAGCGTAAACCGGCAGCCGCCATCTCATCCAGGTGAGGCGTCTTCAGCAACGGGTGTCCGTTGTACGCGGTATCTCCCCATCCCTGATCGTCTGCCATACACAACACAATATTCGGCAGTGCTTCGCGAGCCGGGATAGGCGATGCCACACATAGGGCGATGAGTAAAACGACGCACTGCCAGGATGACTGCCGAGTGACTGTGATTCCAACTTTCATGAGCTGCCCTCTCTATTTTCACTTTTTGTTTCTTTTCCGTTGTTTCCTTACAGATTCTGACACCGCACCTAAATGTGTCCACCAATACGGATCATTGGTCCTTGGGAATAACTGCCTGGGCACGAAGTGCCTCCAGCTTTGCAGCATGGTCTGCCAAGGGCGCAAGATTGGTCCATTCGTAGGGATCTGTCTTGACATCATAGAGTTCAATTTTCCTCCTTCTACAAAGAACCATTTTCCTGCAAAACTCACTCAAGGGCAAATGCGACTCTGTTCAGTCACTGAGAAGGATGTTTCAATACATGTCTGGCCGGTCTGCAATTGAACACGATACTCTCCCGCACGAGGAAAGGTTTGCATCCTGAAATGATAGGGATTGTCACTCTCAACACGTTCGGTAATCAGATCCCAGGAGAACGTGTTAAATCCCTTGACGGATGTCACTTCCGAAGCGCAAATGACCTTTTGGTCGGAATCGATAATGTCCATCTTTAGAGTTGTTGCATCGGGCAGATACGCATGAAATTGAACGGGATCGTACGTGGTCAGATCAGCCCTCTGGCCGGACGCATCCCTTGAGGGAAGAATCGCCTCTGTGACATACAAAAAGCGGGCCTTCTCGGAGGGCTCAGCCAGATAGGTATACAAAGGCTCCAGGTCCAATTTAAAAATGCCCCGGCCATGTGTCACCGCGATCAGATCCTTTTCTCGGGCTTGGATGGTCATGTCCGCCACAAAACAATGGGGCATGGCGGAGCCAAGAACCTGCCAGGACAGGCCGCGATCCACGGACACAAACACGCCGTTGAAGGTACCGCAATACAAAACGTCTTCGTGCACCGGGTCCTCCAAAATCACATTGACCGGTGCATCCGGCAGATTGGATACGATGGAGGTCCAGGTGACACCCTCATCCTCTGTGCAGTAGACCATGGGCACAAAGTTGTCTTCTTTGATCCCGCTCAAGGTAACGTAAACACGCGACGTCTTAAACCGGGAAGCCGCGATACTCTTGATGTACTTGGCAGGCAATGTGCCTGAGATCTCAGTCCAGGTGGCGCCGTCATCTTTTGACCGCCACAAGGCGCCTTTGGCTGTTCCGGCATACACAAGACCCTGGGAAATGGGGGATTCCTGCAACGCAGCAATGGCCTGGCCACAGCGTTCCGGGGCAGAAGACTGACTCAGGTCGGGGCTGATCACACGCCAGGTATCTCCACGATTCAGACTCTTAAAAACATAGTTCGCACCGTAATAGAGAGTCAGGGGATTATACTGTGACACAAAATACGGTGTCAACCACTCGTGAACGAGCTTGCCTGAATGGGTCTTTGGCAGTCTGGGCGTGATCCCCTTGGTTCGGCCTGTGGGCATGTGCTTGCGTCGAATGTCCCCGTTTTGTGCTTCAAAATAGACGATGTTGGAGTCTGTGGGTTCGGGTGCCGTGACAACACCATCGCCGCCAGCCCAGGGGTCGATCCAAATGTACTCCCAGCCATCCGGACTGTGTGATTTGAGGGGTGCGGCCGGTCCCCGCACAGCCGCATCGTCCTGGGTACCAGAGTAGATACGATACGGTGTATCGTTATCTGTGCGCACAAAATAAAATTCGCCGATAGGTATGTTGTTGGTGTGCATCCACGACTCTGCGTGGTCATAGGTGATATAAAGCCCTCCATCATTTCCTACTACTTGATGATTTGGGTTGTCCGGATTGATCCACATGTCGTGATGGTCCAGGTGAAAGGCCTGCGCAGGTGATGGGTTGATATGACGCACGGTGCCATTGAGCTGTTCAAAGCTCTGGCCACCATCTTGACTGCGAAGGACTGTAATGCCGAGGGCATAGACCTCATGGTCATTGGACGGATTGACAAAACAATCTGTAAACACGTGACCAAAGGAACTGAATATCTTCAGATTCTTGGTGTGGGGTTTGATCCAGGTCTTGCCGCCATCGTCGCTGCGGTATAATTCACCGGTGTCCCGTTTTCCCAGGAGATTGAGATTATCGGTCAAGGCATAAACCCGGTAGCAGTTCTGATAGGACACTGCCAGGCCTGTGCGCCCGTTCATGGCCCCCTTGGGAAGCCCCCCCTCACAGGGTGTCCAAGACTCCCCGCCATCTGTGCTCCTGTACACGGCGCTGCCAGGTCCACCTATGGCTTCACTGCATTGCCAGGTGGAGGCATAGACCACAGAGGAATCAGACGGAGATATCACCACATCACTGGCTCCGGTACGGTCGTCCACATACAACACCTTGCGCCAGGTGCGTCCGCCATTGTCACTCTTGAACAGACCACGCTGCGTATTCGGCGAGAAAAAATGCCCCAGCGCTGCCACAAACACAATGTCGGGATTTTTGGGGTGCACGGCCACGCGTCCCACGTGATACGTATCCTCCAAACCCAAAGATCGCCAGGTCTCACCCGCGTCGTCGGATCGAAAGAC